>JAEEGI010006220.1_pt1 | contig 27014 bp, 15 predicted proteins | sample 8958751 | NCBI WGS metagenome assembly JAEEGI01 (sample SAMN16246545, study PRJNA631951) | gut metagenome | biome: gut microbiome; feature: rumen; material: KS-attached | host: Bos | place: Iran: Karaj | collected 2018-10 | reverse complement strand
TCTGGAAAGGATCGTGGAAGGAAGCTTGTGGACCTCCGTGGTCGCAAGGATGAAAACTGCCCACTCGGGCGGCTCCTCGAGAGTCTTGAGCAGCGCATTGAACGCAGACTCCGAGAGCATATGAACCTCGTCTATGATATAGACCTTGAACCTTCCGAGCGTCGGACGGTAATTAACTCCCTCGATGATGCCTCTTACATTGTCGACACCGTTGTTGGATGCAGCATCGATCTCATACACGTTCATTGAGGATCCGTCAGCTATGGATCTGCAGGAATCGCATTCGCCGCAGGGACCGTTCTCCGTGGGATGCTCACAGTTGACCGCACGTGCCATGATCTTGGCAATCGAAGTCTTACCCGTTCCCCTTGTGCCGGTGAACAGATAAGCATGTCCTACTCTTCCGTTTGCCAGCTGGTTACGGAGAGTCGTTACTATATGATCCTGACCCCTGACCTGTGAAAGGTCCGTGGGACGGAATTTTCTGTAGAGAGCTGTATATGACATTTATCAATCCCCGAAACAGATTCCGGTAAGCTTTGCTTCCTTGATGATGGTAGCATCGGGATCGAGGTATTTGAGCTTGCCCGCAACCTCATCGAGAGGAACCTTTACGATCTCCCTGTTCCTGTAGCCGACCATGAATCCGTATTCGTTATTAAGTATAAGTTCTCCGGCTTCGGCACCGAGCCTTGTCGCAAATACCCTGTCATAAGGGCAGGGGCTTCCGCCGCGCTGTGTATGTCCGGGAACGGTCACCCTTACCTCGCGGCCGGTCTTTTCAAGGATCTGATCCGCTATCTCATATGAAACGGAAGGATACTTGGACTTTTCATCGGCCTTCTTGCGGTCTTTCTTGGACATCTTAGCCTTCTGCTTGGAGACCGCGCCTTCCGCTACCGCGATGATGGTGAACTTGCTTCCGCCGCTTTCTCTTTCTTCGATCTTGTCTACGATCTTGTCTATATCGTAAGGGATCTCGGGGATCAGGATGATGTCAGCACCGCCTGCCATTCCGGCATTGAGCGTGAGCCACCCGACCTTGTGTCCCATTACTTCAACTATGAAAACTCTTCCGTGCGATGCCGCGGTCGTATGAATGCAGTCGATAGCCTGGGTTGCGATATCAACCGCGCTCTGGAAACCGAATGTCATATCGGTACCCCAGAGATCGTTGTCTATGGTCTTGGGAAGAGTGACTATGTTGAGGCCTTCCTCGCTGAGAAGATTGGCCGTCTTGTGCGATCCGTTACCGCCGAGAACAACGAGGCAGTCAAGCCTTAACTTGAAGTAGTTCTGCTTCATCGCATCGACCTTGTCGAGTCCGTTCTCGTCGGGCTCGGTTATTGTCTTAAAAGGAGTTCTCGAAGAGCCCAGGATCGTTCCGCCCTTGGTGAGGATACCGGAGAAATCCTTGCCCGTAAGCATACGGAAATCACCGTAGATAAGCCCCTTGTATCCGTCTATGAATCCGTAGATCTCAACCGCCTGGCCGCTGTGGGTAAGAGTCTTTACGACACCTCTCATAGCCGCATTAAGTGCCTGGCAGTCACCGCCGCTTGTAAGCAATCCGATTCTCTTCATATCCGGCCCTCCTTAAGAAAAAATGTATGCTGTTAAAAATACCCGCACTACCCTAGAATCATACCACATTTACGCCTTTCCCTCAATTAAAAAAGGAAGACGAAAAGTCTTCCTTTTTGCGTAAAATTCAGTGTTTTGTGCCTTATCCTATGGGAGATACGCCGATGGTCATCTCCTCGAGGACATCGAGCAGAACCCTGACGGTATCGAGCGATGTAAATGTGGTTATACGGTGCTCGCTCGCACATCTTCTGATGGCAACACCGTCCTCATAGTGGACACCCGAAAGTATCGCCCTGGTGTTGATGACATAGCTTACATAGCCGGCGCTGATGGAATCGAGGATCTCGGTACTTCCCTCACTGAGCTTGTGGCGGAGCCTGCACCTGATGCCGTGATCCTTGAAGTACAGTGCGGTCATGGTGGTAGCCTCGATATTGAAGCCCATGTCGTAAAAACGCTTTGCCAGAGGAAGTGCTTCCTCCTTATCCTCATCCGCAAGGGTGAAGGTAACCGTTCCGTAATTCTGGAGCTTGATGCCCGATGCAACGAGTGCCTTATACATCGCACGGTGCAGGAGTTTGTCGTAGCCGATTGCTTCGCCCGTAGACTTCATCTCGGGTGAAAGGTAAGCATCCATTCCGGAAAGCTTTGAGAATGAGAATACAGGTGCCTTTACGTACCACTTTTCTCCGGGTGCGGGTGTAAGATCCGTGATGCCCTGATCCTTAAGCGAGATTCCGAGGCTTACCCTGGTCGCGATATCGGGAAGGGGATAGCCGGTTGCCTTTGAAAGGAAAGGAACCGTTCTCGAAGATCTGGGATTAACCTCTATTATGAACACTTCATCGTTCTTGTCACAGATGAACTGGATATTGAAAAGTCCCCTGATGCCTATTCCGAGTCCCAGTCTTCTCGTGTAATCCCTGATGGTCTCCCTGACCTTCTCGGATACGCTGAAGGTGGGATATACGCTGATGGAATCGCCCGAGTGTATACCTGTTCTTTCGACAAGCTCCATTATTCCGGGGATGAATACTTCCTTTCCGTCACAGATCGCATCGACCTCGAGTTCCTTACCGCTGATGTATCTGTCGACAAGAACGGGTCTGTCCTCATCGATCTCAACCGCAGTCTGCAGGTAATGCCTGAGATCCTTTTCCTTGGAGACGATCTGCATTGCCCTTCCGCCGAGGACGAAGCTGGGACGTACGAGAACGGGATATCCGATGGATTCCGCAGCCTTTACGCCGTCTTCGATATTGGTGACCGCAAGTCCCTTGGGCTCGGGGATATCGAGATCTTCAAGGAGCTTTTCGAAGCTGTCACGGTTCTCCGCCTTATCGATGGCTTCGCAGTCGGTTCCGATGAGCTTTACGCCGAGTGCGTGAAGGGGCTCCGCAAGGTTAACGGCGGTCTGACCTCCGAGGGTTGCGATGACGCCTTCGGGCTTTTCAAGCTCGATTATGTTCATGACATCCTCGACGCACAGAGGCTCAAAATAGAGCTTGTCGGAGGTTGTGTAATCGGTGGAAACGGTCTCGGGATTGTTGTTGATGACTATCGCTTCATAGCCCGATCCCTTGATGGTGCGTACGGCATGAACGGTCGAGTAATCGAATTCGACACCCTGTCCGATCCTTATGGGACCGGCACCGAGAACTATTACCTTGGGCTTGTCGGAAACTATCGATTCGTTCTCGCCTTCGTATGTAGAGTAAAAGTAAGGAACATAGCTTTCAAACTCAGATGCACAGGTATCGATCATCTTGTAAACAGGGAAGATCTTCTCCTGCTTTCTTAATTCGAATACTTCCTTTTCACTTACTTCCCAAAGTGATGCGATGGCCGCATCGGAAAAACCCATACGCTTTGCATCGTATAGGTATGAAGCATCCTTCTTATGCTCTTTGAGAATGTTCTCTTCCTCGATTATGTTATAGATCTTGTCCAGGAAGAACATGTCGATTCCGGTTCTTGCACTGATCTCCTCAGCTTTTGTACCGCGTCTCATCAGCTCCGTGATCGCATAGATGCGGTCACCGGTCATCTTGAGAACAGGCTCCCAGAGTTCTTCATCGGTAAAGCCGTCGTACTTTGCCATATGAAGATGTATGGTTCCGCACTCGAGACTTCTTACCGCCTTGAGAAGGCTCTCCTCAAAGCATCTGCCGATACTCATCGTCTCGCCCGTAGCCTTCATCTGTGTTCCGAGACTCTGGTTTGCATCGGTGAATTTATCAAAAGGAAAACGTGGCATCTTGGTCACGATGTAATCAAGTGCGGGCTCGAAGCAAGCGGGGGTATTTGCAAGCTGTATCTCTTCAAGAAGAAAACCGACGCTTATCTTCGCCGATACTCTCGCGATCGGATATCCCGATGCCTTTGATGCGAGTGCCGATGACCTCGAAACCCTGGGATTTACTTCGATGAGATAATACTTGAAGGACTTCGGATCGAGTGCAAACTGTACATTACATCCGCCGCAGACCCTGAGTGCCCTGATGAGCTTGAGGGCAGAGTCACGGAGCATATGATACTCTTTATCGGTAAGTGTCTGTGAAGGACATACTACGATCGAGTCACCGGTATGGATACCGACGGGATCGAGGTTTTCCATATTACATACGGTGATCGCGGTATCGTTCGCATCGCGGATAACCTCGTATTCGATCTCCTTGTATCCCTTTACGCTCTTTTCTACAAGAACTTCGCTGACGGGAGAAAGCTCAAGTCCCGCTGCAAGGAGTTCCTTCAATTCATCCTCGTTATCGGCAAATCCGCCGCCGGTTCCGCCGAGTGTGAATGCGGGACGAAGGACAACCGGATATCCGATCTCCTCTGCCGCTTTCTTACCTTCTTCAATACTGTGTACGACTATCGAGGGAAGAACGGGCTCACCGAGTCTTTCGCAGAGCTGCTTAAACTCGTCCCTGTCCTCTGCCATCTCGATACTCTTGTAATCGGTTCCGAGAAGCTCGCAGTTACATTCGGAAAGAATGCCTTTCTTTTCGAGCTGCATCGCAAGGTTAAGTCCGGTCTGTCCGCCGATTCCGGGAAGGATCGCATCCGGTCTTTCGGTTCTTATGATCCTCGCAACATATTCGAGATTGAGCGGCTCCATGTAAACCCTGTCCGCAACCGATGTATCGGTCATGATCGTAGCGGGATTGGAATTGCACAGGATGACTTCGTATCCTTCTTCCTTGAGTGCAAGACACGCCTGTGTTCCCGCATAGTCGAACTCTGCGGCCTGTCCGATGACTATGGGACCCGAGCCTATCACAAGTATTTTGTTTATGTCAGTTCTCTTAGGCATTTCGAAACCTCTGTAAGATATATATGATCATTTATGACAGCTATGTCACTTATTCATCAGCTTAAGAAATTCATCAAAAAGGTACGATGCATCGTGAGGACCGGGACAGCTTTCGGGATGGTACTGCACGCTGAAGATCCTGTCCCTTTCACACCTTACTCCCTCAACTGTTCCGTCAAGGAGATTCTTATGTGTCACGACAAGTCCGGTTCCCGCAAGAGTGTTTTCATCCACCGCATACGAGTGGTTCTGGCTGGTGATATCCGTTCTTCCCGTCTCGAGATTCTTAACGGGATGGTTTCCGCCCCTGTGTCCGAACTTGAGCTTGTAAGTCCTTGCTCCGCATGCAAGTGAGATGATCTGGTGTCCGAGGCATATTCCGAAGATCGGATATTTTCCCCTGAGCTGCTTTACCAGCTCGATCGCTTCCTTAACATCCTCGGGATCTCCGGGGCCGTTTGAAAGGAATATTCCGTCGGGCTTTATCGCAGCAACATCCTCGGCTTTTACATTCCAGGGAAATACAGTTACCGAGCATCCTTTCTTTAGGAAGGAACGCAGTATGTTTTCTTTCATTCCGAAATCGATCGCTGCGATATGGTACTTCGCATCGGTCGAGATATAGTTTTCTTTTAACGGTCTGCTGACTCTTGATACGGCATCGGGTTTGAGCACAGTTTCTTCTATGATCTTAAGGCCTTCTTCCACGGTAGTGCTCTCGTTTGTGATAAGGGCCTTTCTTGTTCCCACATCCCTGATCTTGCGTACTATCTCTCTGGTATCCACCCCGGTGATGCCGGGAATTCCGAGCTCTTTAAGAGTTTCGGAAAAGGTCTTTCCGCTCCTGAAGTTTGAGGGTTCGTCATTGTAGTCCCTTACGACGAATCCGCCGATCGTGGGATGAGCGGTCTCGTTATCGTCATCGTTGATACCGTAATTACCGATAAGAGGATAAGCCATCGTGACAAACTGATCCGTATAGGAAGGATCGGACATGATCTCCTGATATCCGACGGGAGAAGTATTGAACACGAGCTCGCACACTCTATCCTTTTCATCCTCACCAAAACCGTAGCCGACATATTCACTGCCGTCCGACATGATCAGTTTTCTTTTCTTTCCTCTGTAGATCATTACCTGGCCTCCGAAAGTTTTTTCTCGAATCTGTCCTTCCTCGGATCTGAGGGTATCTTCGTCGGGTAATCCCCGTCAAAGCATGCACTGCAATATGTTTCGCATCCGCTCATCTCACCGAGGCTTTCTATAGGAAGAAATCCTATCGAATCCGCTCCCGTAAGAGCAGCGATCTCCTCCGGTGTATGATGGTTTGCTATAAGCTTGTCTTCCGAATCTATATCCACGCCGTAGAAACACGGATGTCTGAAGGGCGGTGAGGATATGCGAAGATGTATTTCCTTTGCCCCCGCTTCCCTGAGGATGTTTATGATCCTCCTGCTCGTGGTGCCTCTTACGATCGAATCATCTATGAGTACCACTTTCTTTCCTTCAAGAACGCTCTTTACCGGACTGAGCTTGATCCTTACGGTATCGGTCCTCTGGTCCTGGGAAGGAGCGATGAAGCTTCTGCCGACGTATTTATTCTTAACAAGACCTATCTCGTAAGGTATCCCGCTCTCCCTTGAATAGCCTATCGCGGCATCAAGTCCGGAATCGGGAACACCTACTACCACGTCCGCATCCACGGGATATTCCCTGGCAAGTATCTGCCCGGCCCTTACCCTCGTATCATGCACCGCTATGCAGTCTATCACAGAATCGGGTCTTGCAAAATAGATATATTCAAAAATACAGGGACTTTTTTTCGGAGCGGGTTCTCCCATATAGGAAACTGGATCTGAATTTGGAGTTTCTGATTGGAAAACCAGCATCTCCCCGGGAAGGATATCTCTTACGAAAGTCGCTCCGACAGCGGTCAGGGCGCAGCTTTCGGAGGCCACGACGAAGCTGCCGTCCTCCCTTTTTCCAAAGCAAAGCGGCCGGAATCCGTGAGGGTCCCGAACCGCGAGCAGTTTTGTCGAAGACATCATAACAAGGCTGTATGCGCCTTCAAGATATTTAACGGCAGAAAGCACTGCCTGTTCGATACTGTCAGTCTTAAGCCTTTCCCTTGTGATCATATAGCATATGGTCTCGGTATCGCTGGTCGAATGGAAAATAGCACCCGAAAGCTCGAGCGAATCTCGAAGATCGAGGGAATTGGCAAGATTTCCGTTATGTGCAAGTGCAAGATTGCCCTTCTGGTGGCTGACTACCATGGGCTGGATATTGCTCTTTGTATTTCCGCCGGTAGTTCCGTATCTGACATGTCCGATAGACATGCATCCGCCGGGAAGTGCATTCAGTTCGGCTTCACCGAACACTTCTCCAACGAGACCCAGTTCCTTGTGAGCCGAAAAAACGCCGTCATCGTTTACGACGATACCGCAACTTTCCTGCCCCCTGTGCTGGAGAGCGTAAAGCCCGTGATATACATCCCTGGCAATGTCATCCCTGCGACTGCCGATTATTCCGAATACTCCGCACTCTTCATGAATTGCCATTGTGTTTGCATACCTCCCTGATGAATCCCTTGAAAAGAGGATGAGCCTTATCGGGTCTCGATTTGAATTCGGGATGATACTGGACACCGAGATAGAATCCCGCTTCCGGAAGCTCCATCTCCTCCACGAGGCGGTTGTCCGGTGATGTTCCCGCAAATACGGCACCGGCCTTTTCAAACCGGTCCCTGAAGTCATTGTTGAACTCATATCTGTGGCGGTGTCGTTCGGATATCTCATCCTTGCCGTAAAATTCCTGCAGCTTGCTTCCTTCCTTTATCCTGCAGGGATATGCACCGAGCCTTAAGGTTCCTCCCTTATCTATCGTATCGCTCTGTCCGGGCATGAAATCTATCACCTTGTGTGCGCAGAGTTCATCGAATTCTCCCGAATTTGCATCCTCTATACCGAGTACGTTTCTCGCATATTCGATCACCGCTATCTGCATTCCGAGACATATTCCGAAATAAGGAAGACCATGAGTCCTCGCATATTTTGCGGAAGTGATCATTCCCTCGATGCCTCTGTCTCCGAAGCCTCCGGGAACGATGATGCCGTCTATACCCTTAAAGGTTTCCTCGGCATTTTCTTCGGTGATCTTTTCGGAGTCGATCCATCTGATCTCTACCTTCGCTTCATTCTCATATCCGGCATGCTTTAAAGCTTCCGCAACGGACAGATATGCATCATGAAGCTGTACGTATTTTCCGACAAGACCGACGACGGCTGTCTTTTTAAGATTCTCAATACTCTCGACCATTTTTCTCCAGTGATTGAGATCGGGTTCGCCTGTTTCGATACCGAGTTCCCTGCATACGATCTTTGAAAAACCGGAATCCTCGAGCATGAGAGGTGCTTCGTACAGGATGGGAAGAGTGATGTTTTCTATTACGCAGTCTTCCTTTACATTGCAGAAATGTGCGATCTTCCTGAATATCTCATCCTCCAGTGGCTCATCGCATCTGAGGATCAGGATGTTCGGAGAGATACCCATTCCCTGAAGTTCCTTGACGGAGTGCTGGGTAGGCTTTGATTTATGCTCATCGGAACCGTGAAGGAAAGGAACGAGAGTAACATGGATAAACAAACTGTTCTCTCTTCCGACCTCGAGTGAGATCTGTCTTACGGCTTCGATGAAGGGCTGGGATTCGATGTCACCGACCGTTCCGCCGATCTCGGTGATGACTACATCCGCATTTGTTTTCTTGCCCACGCGGTAGACAAAATCCTTGATCTCATCGGTGATGTGGGGAATGATCTGTACGGTCGATCCGAGATACTCACCCCTTCTTTCGCGGTTGAGTACGTTCCAGTAAACTCTTCCGGAAGTGAGGTTTGAATATTTATTGAGATCCTCATCGATGAATCTCTCATAATGTCCGAGGTCGAGATCGGTCTCCGCACCGTCCTCCGTAACATAGACCTCACCATGCTGATAAGGGCTCATGGTTCCGGGATCCACGTTGATATACGGATCCAGCTTCTGTGCGGCTACCTTAAGGCCTCTCGCTTTGAGAAGTCTTCCGAGTGAAGCCGCAGTTATTCCTTTTCCGAGACCGGATACAACACCGCCTGTTACGAAGATATATTTTGTCATAATTACCGCCTTTGTAAGGTATTTCTAAAAAACGTTATCGGCCGGGCAGGCTTTTACGCCTGTCCGACCGCTTTCATATAATTACATGATCATCTTACGGAGAAGAGCATGTCGCCGTATGAAGGATAAGGCCACTCCTTGGAGGATACGAGTGTCTCTGCCTCATCGACAGCGGCTCTGAGTTCGCCCATCTTGGGAAGAAGATCGTCTCTTATTGCTGCACTCTCAGCGATGACATCGGCTGTATCCGCAAGGGAGATGATTGCCTTCTCGACAGCACCGGTTCTCTCATAGATCTGATCCGCAAGAACGGAAAGTCTGGAGATAACGGTAGTCTCATATGAGCATGCAAGGGATCCCGTTACAGCCTTCTTGGCGGCGACCGTTTCGGAAAGCTTGTCCGCATATGCGGTGACTGCGGGAAGAACCTGCCTGTAAGCCATGTCGATCATGGTGTTGGCCTCGATACGAACCTGCTTGCAGTAATTCTCGAGCATGATGTCGCATCTGGATTCGATCTCTTTTTCGGTGAATACGCCGTGACCGGTAAGTACCTTGACGTTCTTCTCATCGAGAATGTGAGGCATGCAGTCGGGAGTGGTCCTGTAGTTGCAAAGACCTCTTACTTCGGTCGCTTCCTTGACCCATGCATCGTCGTAACCGTTTCCGTTGAAGAGGATCCTCTTGTGATCTGCGATGGTCTTCTTGATCATCTCATGAAGGGTCTTCTCAAAGTCCTCAGCACCTTCAAGCCTGTCAGCGTAGATCTTGAGAGACTCTGCGACTACGGTATTGAGCATGATGTTCGCACATGCGATCGAGTTGGATGAACCGAGACTTCTGAACTCGAACTTATTTCCGGTGAATGCGAAGGGTGAAGTTCTGTTTCTGTCGGTGTTGTCTCTGGGGAATGCGGGAAGAACATCGACTCCGAGCTTCATTATCTTCTTCTCGGTTCCGCTGTAAGGCTTATCTTCAACGATCGCATCAAGGATGGCGCTGAGCTCATCTCCGAGGAATACGGAAATGATAGCGGGAGGTGCCTCGTTTGCTCCGAGTCTGTGATCGTTACCTGCGGTGGCAACGGAAAGTCTGAGAAGATCCTGATAATCGTCTACCGCCTTGATGACCGCACAGAGGAAAAGGAGGAACTGTGCGTTCTCATAAGGGGTGTCACCGGGTGAAAGAAGGTTGATGCCGGTATCCGTTGCCATGGACCAGTTATTGTGCTTACCGCTTCCGTTTACGCCTGCGAAGGGCTTCTCATGAAGCAGGCATACAAGTCCGTGTCTGGATGCGACCTTCTGCATGATCTCCATCATAAGCTGGTTCTGATCGGTCGCGATATTGGTTGTCGAGTAGATGGGTGCGAGCTCGTGCTGAGCGGGTGCAACCTCGTTGTGCTCGGTCTTTGCAAGGATTCCGAGCTTCCAGAGTTCTTCGTTGAGGTCGTTCATGAATGCCTGAACCCTGGGCTTGATAACACCGAAGTAATGATCATCCATTTCCTGACCCTTGGGAGGTCTTGAACCGTAAAGGGTTCTTCCGGTGTATTTAAGGTCGGGACGCTGATCGTACATTTCCTTGGTGATAAGGAAGTATTCCTGCTCGGGTCCTACCGAAGTCTTGACGTTCTTGGCAGTGGTGTTTCCGAAGAGACGAAGGATACGGAGTGCCTGCTTGTTGAGTGCTTCCATTGAACGAAGAAGCGGAGTCTTCTTATCGAGTGCCTCACCTCCGTACGAACAGAATGCAGTGGGAATGCAGAGGGTCTTATCCTTGATGAATGCATATGAGGTGGGATCCCATGCCGTATATCCTCTTGCTTCGAAGGTTGCTCTAAGTCCGCCCGAAGGGAAAGAAGATGCATCGGGCTCGCCCTGAATGAGCTCTTTGCCTGAGAATTCCATTATGACACTTCCGTCAGGTGAAGGAGAGATGAATGAATCGTGCTTTTCCGCTGTGATTCCGGTAAGGGGCTGGAACCAGTGAGTGAAGTGTGTTGCACCCTTTTCAAGTGCCCATTCCTTCATGGCCTGTGCGACCGATTCCGCTACCTTGGAGTCAAGCTTGCTGCCTTCATCGATGGTTTTTCTGAGTGATGCATAGACCTTGGAAGAAAGTCTTGATCTCATCTGACGATCGTCAAATACGAGTGATCCAAAAAGTTCCGGTACTGAATGTGTTTCCATAGTAGATTCCTCCTTAAATTTTGGAAACAAAAAAGACAAAAGCGCCTTTTTTGTATGTTTACAAAAAAGACGCCTTTGCCTTTTCATTTGTTAAGATACTACCGTAAATTTCCGTTGTCAAGAAATAATACGGATATTTTTTTAATTGTTTTCTGTTCCGTAAAAAGACTGATCAATTATCGGAACGGAATTCAAATACTACGGACTGATGTGAAGGATCATTATGATCTCCCCAGCAGATTCCGCCGTCTACAAAGTAGAAATTAACCGAACCGTCATCATATACCAGATACTGGTTCTCCTGCGTAGGATCAACCATTTCGCACTCCCACATCTCACCGTCATCGCAGAAAAGAAATTCGGAATCATCATCAAAGTATGTGTAATATTCCCAAATATATCCTATATTGTCAACTATCATGCTCTGGATATGTACATGGTAACTGCCGTCTCCTTCATCAGTTATCTGCATCCAGTAACTGCCGTCGTCGACTCCCCATATTCCGAGGAAGTAATAAGGCGAAACATCTCCTCTGCCTTCGCCGACGGGCTCGGAAACAGCTGAATCGTTGCGTACAAAGTGAAGTGCACCGTCCTGGCCCGAGTAGATATCGGTGGGATTCATATCATCAAGATCTGCGGCAAACGATTCCCAGATATCACCGTTCTCATCATAGAATGTATACCAGTATGAAGCGGTTCCGTCGGGATGATCTTCGGTTGTGATCTCAATCCTTCCGCTTACTGAGCCGAGAAGAGACATGTCTTCAAGATCGTAATTATATGTGTGACCGTTACAGTAGATGTTGAGATAAGTGGGATCCATTCCGGCATCCGCGTCTGTCCATTCTCCTATGAGACCGCTGAGAAGCTCCTGAACCTCATATTCGGATATAACCGGCTGATCATAGTCTTCATCGTATCCGGTTAAATCGTCCTCGTCGTAATCATCTTCGATGTCATCAATTCCGGTATCCGGTCCGTCTGCGGCAGATTCGCTTCCGCAGCCCGCAAGCAATGCGCCGCTTAAAGCGCATGCACAGATCATCATTAACAATTTCTTTTTCATAAATATTCCTCCCAAAAGAAACTCGGCAATAGAGCCGGTAAACACTTTTGACATTCTAACACTGTTTACCGGCTCATAATATATACTTTTAGGATAGTCTTTATGAAATTATCGTAGCAGTCCGTCATCCGTAGGTTTTCAGGATGTTTTCCGCGGTTTCCTTCTTGCTCAGACACAGATCCATTGCCTGCTTCTGGATATATCTGTGGGCATTTTCCTCCGTCATGTGGCAGCTCTTTATGAGTGCCCACTTTGCCCTGTTGACAAGCCTGATCTCTTCCATCTTCTCTTCGAGAGAGACTGTCTTTTTCTTGATGCGTCTGAGCCTCTCCCTGATGCTGCACATGACTCCGAGCATCTCATCGAGGCGGTTTACTTCCAGAGGCTTTTTAATTACCATGACGCCTTTGGGTGTGAGCGAGGAACTTATCTCATCATACATATCGCTCCTTACCAGGATGAGACATACCCTCTCACTTTCGGTACAGACGTCGATCGCGAATTTTCTTCCGAAGTCATCGGGAAGAGGAGCGTTGATGAATACAAGGTCGAAGTCTTCATCGACCATTCTCCTCTGTGCCTTGGCAATGCTGTCCACAACAACTACCGGATCGTATTTTCCTCCGGACAATTCCTGTCTCAGCGCATTATTTATTTTTTCCGATGCCGATACCAGCAGCACGCTGTAAACATGTTCAGCAGGTGTCATTTATTTCTCTGCTCTCTTAAGATATGAGGATAAGATCTCTTCGGGCACATACTTCTTGATGAATTCGCTTGTCTGTGCAAGTTCTGCCGCATCCTTGAGGGATGAGGGGAGCTTTGCAAGGGAAGGATTCTTTTCGCCGTCGGCGTAAAGATTGGTCTCGATTGCTGTGGGAGGAACAAGTCCGTTCTCAAGTCCCTCGAGTCCCGCATATATGAGAAGTCCGAATGCAAGATAGGGATTGGCTGAAGGATCGGGGGATCTGAGTTCAGCCCTCACATATTCACCGGAAGCTGCGGGGATCCTGATGAGTGCGGAACGGTTTTCCTTGGCCCATGAGATATACTCAGGTGCCTTGGATAAACCGAGTCTGTTGTATGAACCCTTGCTCGGATTAAGGAACAGTGTCATGTCGGCAACATACTTAAGTATGCCTGCAACAACGGGTTCAAAGGATACATTCTCTTTTCCCTTTGCTACGGAGAAATTGATATGCATTCCGTTACCGGCTTTTCCCTCAACGGGCTTGGGTGAAAAGTCAGCAGTTGCACCGTTTCTGTTGGAGATCGCGCTTACAACGCTCCTGAAGGTCATCGCATCATCAGCGGACTTGAGCGCATCGCAGTATCTGAAATCGATCTCATTCTGCCCGGGACCTTCTTCATGATGCGAGCTTTCGGCAAGTATTCCCATCTGCTCGAGAGTTATGCAGATCTCTCTTCTGATATTCTCGCATCTGTCCGCGGGACCGATATCCATATAGCTTGCATTGTCATAAGGAATGCCGGTATTCTCTCCCTCCATATCGTTACGGAAAAGATAGAATTCGGATTCGGTACCGAAACGGAATGTGTATCCCTTCTTAGCCGCAGCATCGACCGCCCTGCCAAGGAATCCTCTCGCATCGCATGCAAAAGGAGTTCCGTCGGGCCATGTGATATTGCAGTACATCCTGACAACCCTTCCGTGCTCGGGTCTCCAGGGAAGTACGGCAAGCGTCGACGGATCGGGATGAAGGAACAGATCCGATTTGGCATCTATATCAAATCCTTCCACCGACCACGCATCGATGGCGATTCCCTCGCTGAACGCCCTGTCCAGCTCGGTGGGCATTATCGATACATTCTTATGTCTTCCGAATACGTCGCAGAATGCAAGACGGATGAACTTGACGTCTTCTTCTTCGACGAACATTTTTACTTCCTGATCTGTGTAATTCATATTACCTCCCGGTATACCTGTTAAGAAAAAAAGCGCCCATTTCACCAAAGACCGTTGTCTTTATGAAATGAACGCCATTGCTCATATGCATATTTTATACAGTAATTTTAGTTTTATGTCAATTTATTATTGTCCTGACAATTAAAATGTTTCTATACCTTCAAGATCAGGCCAAATGCTATACCAATCTATTCCTTCTTCATCAGCTTTTTTCTGCACTTCACTTGGTAAAGATAAAGACCTGATTCCTTTAAAATATGTATAATTGGACAATTCTGACCAAAACTCCGTATCCAAAACGAGTTTCTGCTTTATCCGCAAAACCAAAAAGTTTTCATACAATTCATCCGGCATATCATTGGAAAAATTTTTTAATGAAAAAACTGTCCAACATACAGAATACCCATCTGATACTATGATTGTGGATTTTTCATCAACCGAGTTACCGTATTCAAAAACTGCATTTGCAAATAATTCAATACTCTCTGTAGAATGATTCACAATCAAAAAGCTGTATATCCTGCCACTATCTTTATCGTACTCTCTTCCTTGATAAACAAATGAATCCCCAACGACATCCATAACTTTTTCAGAAAAAAAATCATCTGGTTTCTTTTCAGCAGGAGTATGATTCATATGTCCGGAATAGAGCATCAAGCACAAAACCAATGAGATAATTATCAAACATACTATACTTGAAAAAAAAATTATTTTTTTCATTTAGTTTTCTCTTTCATTGAATTATATACTATACAAAAGTAAATTATTACTATAACTTATTTTCTTAGCATATTCATCGAAATTAATATAAAATAAATCCCCATTACTCTCTACTCGAAGAAGATATTTTTCTTCTGAATTTCCATAACAATATATAACATATCCAACTATGCTCATATAATGACCATCGCTATAATACTGACAATAATCCTTTCCTTTATCTGTGATAGCATCATACATATCGGAATATAAATATATTTCATCCGCTGATGGATATGAATTATATGCAAATACTATCGGAAGATTATTATTTATCATTTCCTTTATGGATAAAATTATTTTTTCCTTGTTATAATATTTCGCCCATGTTATACCAGAAAAATAGTTGCCATTTGCAATCATGAAATCGTTTAATCCTTTTACCAGATCGGTTTCCAATACGCCATTCCGGTAATATTTCACTCCTGAATTTAAACAATACACTAGTTCTCGATTAAAATCAGCATATTCCATATATTCATCTTTCGAAATCATACCGTTTTGATCATAATCCGGAATACTATGAAACGTTCCATATCTACTATTAATATATCCATAGTTTTGTGCTAAATATATTTCTAAATCAGACATTGCAATCACACCACATCCAAGCCAACCTGTCCTAAAATCAGCATATTTAGCAAAATTAGAATAATTATGATCATAATTCCAACAATTACCTCTGGCATACCACCAATGTTGATCACCTCCATCAAAACTATCCGGATCAATATTTAAATAGATGACATTCGGAAAAATACTGGATATATTTACTTCTTTTGCAATATTTAACATAGGTTGCGAATCAATATTATCATTAATCCCATCCCCATCTGTATCTTCTTTTAGAGGATCACTGTGTTCAACAAAATAACGAATGGTCGGATTTTTTCCGCCACCTACATATCTGACCACATCTGTAGTCATTTCTACTTCCTGTCCATCTTTTAAGCCATCATTGTCTGAATGAGCGTTGTTTGGATCAGAAAACAATATCTTTCCATTTGAGCATATCATTCCATACTCTTCATAGTAATCAGCAATATTGTCTTCATCACCATCATAACCACTGTTTAGCAAGGCGGTCTTACCTAACTCTTCGGCAACTTTCTCGTTATCAACCCCATACTGTGCATTATAATATTTCCCTCCTGTCTGCAAAGCAGCTAACCCAAGCGAAGGAGAACTGGATGGATAGAAATAATCAATAACGTTGATCTGAATGTTGTTTGCAATGCATTTATCAATCGTGCGCTGTTCAATCTGTAACAGACCATCATTAACAACAATAACACTAGCCATTGCATATTGATTTTCAAATTCATGATATTCCATTTCGGAAATCGTCGATTCAATCAGTTCATTAAACCATATAACACTGGGATATACATTGTCTAAGTATGTTGCACAACTAACACGATCCATATAGCCTTCAGGATCATTTATATAATCATACATAATTATTTGACTAAACATATTATTACCAAAAGAGGTTTGACTTAATTTGACGCTTCCGTGAAGAGCACAAAAAGTGTTAAATGAAGGATATTGACATAAATCACCATAATTCACCCTGCCTACTCTATCTCTAGCTATTTCATAGTAATACACATAATAAATCGAATCTCCAATCAAGGCTGGTGATTGTTCCAAATAATCTCCGTATTCCTGTGAAGTCCAAAAGTTGTACCATTTCAGCCAGTCAACCAGAAGATATGTGGAAAAATGCGATGTTGTATATGAAACAGTATTGTTTACCGTATCAACCACGCTTTCCTGATCAAGGATCTGATACCAACGGTTCTCCTCGTCATACCACATAATAGAAAGGTTTTCCTCAGGAGTATCTCCGAGCATACTCTCATCGTATGTGAAGGTAATAGTGGCACTATCAAATACCACATCGGTTCTTATTTCCATCGGGACACCGATCAGGCCGACTACTTCCCTGGACTGAACATCGAAATCATACATATTGAGTATACCGACTTCTTTTTCGATGTTGCCGCTGATGTTCATTGAAACACTGACATTTGTGATGCCCCTTCCGTCTCCGAGGGGAAAATCATTCTCAGCGGTCTGGTATACCTGCTCATTACAGTCAAGTATGCCGTTATAGTCAGTATCCGGAAGAAGAGGGCTGAATCCGAGCAGCACATCATCCCCGTCGGAAAGGGTATCCCCGTCGGAATCGGGATTCAGCGGATCGGTGCCAAATTCATAGATCTCATCAAAGTCAGACAGGTCATCCCTGTCGGTATCGGGATTACCGGTGTCCGTTCCACGAATGATCTCATCAAGATTTCCAAGACCGTCACCATCAAGATCTTCATTTGCATCAGATATACCGTTATTATCCGTATCGACCAAAAGCGGATCTGTCCAGGTCAGGTATATTTCCTGATAATCGGATAATCCATCACCATCAGTATCCGGAAGCTCTGGATCTGTCCCAATGGCTTCCTCCAGGTTATCTGTCAGTCCATCTCCATCAGTATCAGCATCCGGATCAACTACCTGAACATCGCCAACCGTATAACTTGTAAGATCATAATTCTCCGGTTCATCACTTCTTGTTCCTCCCGAACCTATCATCCCGAAAGAAACGCTCTGTCCGGGAAGGATATCAGGATTATCAACAGCATGTCTTACAACATAATGACCATTCTCTGATGATTCGATAACACCACCCCAGACCGAGATGATCTCCCTGTCAAAGTCAAACGCAAGACTCCAGTCATTGATAACTGATCCTGTATTATTGGTTATGCATATATTTCCAACAAATCCGTCGCCCCAGTCGTTTTCAACTGTATAGACAACAGAATGATCACCGGTAACTGTTTCATTATCCGCACCGGGAATGAATGCATTATCAGGGAAACCAGGGAAAGGAGTATTCTCAGAGATTCCGAAGGATGTACTTCCACCGGGAGCTATATCCATGTTATAGCTGACGTTTTTTACAATATAACCGTCATCTGTTGTTTCCTGTATCTCAGCACACCAGATATTAGTTATCTCTCCTGCATAATCAAAGGAAAGATGCCAGTTAAGGATAGGCTCTCTGCCTATGTTTTCTATTTCAACGCCTAAGTTATAGCCGGAATTCCAGGACGAGACCAATGAGAAGGTGACTTTATATCCGTCGCCCTCATAAACTCTCTCCGTTTCAGAGTTGTTACCATTTGTGGGAACGGGGTATTCACTCGCATGGACAAGTGAAGCAAATGAACCAAGAACAAGTACAACGGACATCAGAACAGATGTCAGAAAAGGGCAGACTTTTTCCTTCCTCATAAGAATCTCCTTTCAGCATTAAAAGCCCCCCTATTACTTTTTTCTTATCATATACGTCACTTAACGTCAACAGGTTTTAGTTAAATTTTAGCCGAAAGCAATAAAAAATCCCGGACGCATTGAAAGCAGCTGTCCGGGATATAAGAAAGTAAATTTCTATCAAGTTATGCGTTTCTGTAGCCCATGAGGTATTCGTCAACCTCGGCTGCGGCTGCGGTGCCTTCCGCAAGCGCCCATACAACAAGGCTCTGTCCGCGTCTCATATCGCCTGCAGCAAATACACCGGGGACACTTGTGGAATACTTTCCCTCGGGAGTTGCGACAACGCCTCTGGGAGTCATATCGAGCTTAAAGGATTCGGGAACGAGCTTCTCAGCACCGATGAAGCCGGCAGCGATAAGGAGCAGATCACACTTTATCTTTTTCTCCGACCCCTTAACATTTACGAGCTTGCCCTTATCAAATCCGACCTCGACGGTTTCTATCTCGGTGATCTTACCCTTCTTGGATATGACTTTCTTAACGGTTGTCTTGAAAACTCTGGGATCTTCGCCGAATACTTCCTGTGCCTCGACATGTCCGTAATCGGTCCTTAAGGTCTTGGGCCACTCGGGCCAGGGATTATTCGCAGCCCTTTCTACGGGGGGCTTGGGCATCATCTCAAGTGCGGTGACAGACTTGCATCCCATTCTTATGACGGTTCCGATACAGTCGTTACCGGTATCACCACCGCCTACGATGACCACATGCTTATCCTTCGCATCGAATTTTGCGGGAAGGGATTCTATATCGAGAACATTTCTTGTTGCCGCTTTCAGGAAATCAACGGCGAAGTATATTCCTTCGCATCCTTCCATTCCCTCCGCGCTGAGTGCTCTTGGCTGTTTTGCGCCGCAGCAGAGGACAACGGCATCATATTCTTTCTTAAGAGTGCTTACCTTGACCTTCTCACCTACATTAACGCCTGTCTTGAAGACTATTCCCATCTCTTCCATAAGCTTCTGTCTTCTTGAAATGACACTCTTGTCAAGTTTCATGTTGGGAATACCGTACATGAGAAGTCCGCCGATGCGGTCGTCTCTTTCATAAACGGTCACGGCATGTCCGCGGCGTCTCAGGGCATCGGCTGCGGCAAGTCCGGAGGGACCGCTTCCGATGACGGCGACTTTCTTGCCGCTTTCCTTGATCGGTGCATCGCCCTTCATCCAGCCGTTCTTATAGCCTTCCTCTATGAGATAGAGTTCATTATCCCTGACGGTCACGGGATCGTCATACTGTCCGCATATGCATGCCTTCTCACAGAGTGCGGGACAGACACGTCCGGTGAACTCGGGGAATCTGTTGGTCTTGAGAAGCCTTGCGAGAGCGTGCGAATCCTCTCCCCTGTATATCGCATCGTTCCATTCGGGAATGAGATTGTGAAGAGGACATCCCACGACCATTCCGCTCAGGCTCATAGCCGACTGGCAGAACGGAACGCCGCAGTTCATGCATCTTGCGCCCTGGCATCTTCTGACTTCTTCCGATGCAAAAGTATGGAATTCCTTATATCCCTTTATTCTTTCCTTAGCCGGTATCTCGTTATTTTCTTTCCTGGCATATTCAAGAAATCCTGTCTGTTTTCCCATAGTCTTTACCTGTTTCCTATACTCGTTATCACTTCATGTCCGGACCGGTCATACCGCAGCACCGGTAAATTCCTTGAACGCTTCGAGTTCGGAAGCTTCCCTGGAAATACCCTGCTCTTCGTATTTTCCGATGGTTCTTATCATTGTCTGATAATCCCTTGCGATAACTTTCTTGAATCCGGGAAGTTCGGCATCGAAATTATCAAGTATCTCTTTTCCGAGTTCGGAATCCGTTGACTTAACGTAATCTTCAAGGATACTTTTAAGTTCCTCGATGTCATACTTTTCGGTGACTTCTTCGAGTTCGACCATATCCTTGTTGATCTTACGGTACAGGCTGTGATCCCTGTCGAGTACATATGCGATACCGCCGCTCATGCCGGCCGCAAAGTTCTTACCTGTAGTTCCGAGTATGACGGCTCTTCCTCCGGTCATATATTCGAGACCGTGATCTCCGCATCCTTCGGCTACAGCTGTCGCGCCTGAATTTCTTACGCAGAATCTTTCGCCCGCTACGCCGCAGATATATGCCTTGCCCGATGTTGCACCGTAAAGCGCTACGTTACCTACGATGATATTCTCGGATGCTTTGAACGGGCTCTTTTCGGGAGGTGTAAGAACGAGCTTTCCGCCCGACAAGCCTTTTCCGAATCCGTCGTTCGCATCACCCTTGAGTGAGATCGTAAGTCCGTGGGGAATGAATGCACCGAATGACTGACCGCCGCCGCCTTCGCAGTTTACATGGAATCTGTCTTCGGAAAGCTTTCCGCAATCCTCGCCGTACTTTCTTACTATCTCCGATCCGAGTATCGTTCCGAATGTTCTGTCCGTAGAGCTTACCTTAAGGGAAATGGATGAGGTCTTTTCCTTGGACTTGACCGATTTTTCGAACCAGGGAAGAAGCTTCTTTTCATCGAGAGTCTTCTCAAGTTCGAAATCAAAGCTCTGCTTCGGATCGAATCTGTTTTCTTTTTCACCTGCAAATCCTTCGGTCAGGATCCTGTCGAAGCTGATCGTACCGGCATGGGGCTGACCGAATTTATCGCGCTTTCTCAGGCAGTCGGTACGTCCGATCATCTCATCGACACTTGTGAATCCGAGCTGTGCCATGATCTCACGAAGCTGCATTGCAACGAAGGTCATAAAGTTCATGAGGTGTTCGGGCTTGCCTGCGAATCTCTTTCTGAGAAGCTCGTTCTGTGTGGCGATACCTACGGGGCAGGTATCCTTCGAACATACTCTCATCATCATGCATCCGAGTGATACGAGCGGAGCGGTTGCAAATCCGAATTCCTCAGCTCCGAGGAATGCTGCGATTGCAACATCACGTCCTGTCATGAGCTTTCCGTCGGTCTCGATCCTTACTCTGGATCTCAGGCCGCTTTCGATGAGAGCCTGATGTGTCTCGGCAACACCGAGTTCCCAGGGAAGACCTGCGGAGTGTACCGAACTGTAAGGCGCAGCACCGGTTCCTCCGTCGTAACCGGAGATAAGAACAACCTGTGCTCCGGCCTTTGCAACACCGCTTGCGATGGTTCCTACGCCTGCTTCGGAAACAAGCTTGACGGATATTCTTGCGTCACGGTTTGCATTCTTGAGATCGTATATAAGCTGCGCCAGATCCTCAATCGAATAGATATCATGATGAGGAGGCGGGGAGATAAGCTGTACGCCGGGAGTCGAGCATCTTGTCTTTGCAACCCAGGGATATACTTTCTTCGCAGGAAGGTTTCCGCCTTCACCGGGCTTAGCACCCTGTGCCATCTTTATCTGGATCTCTTTTGCGGAAAGAAGGTATTCCTCCGTAACGCCGAAACGTCCGGATGCAACCTGCTTGACCGCACTGTTTTTCTCCGTTCCGAATCTGTCGGATGCTTCGCCGCCCTCACCGGTATTGGAACGTCCGCCGAGTCTGTTCATGGCGATCGCGATGGTCTCATGGGCTTCTCTCGAAAGTGAACCGTAGCTCATTGCGCCTACCTGGAATCTCTTTACGATCTCGGATACGGGTTCGACCTTATCTATCGGTATGGGCTTTCCGGCGGGAACAAATTCAAGAAGTCCCCTGAGTGTATGAGGATGAGCCGAATCATCGACAAGCGCGCTGTACTCCTTGAACTTTTCAAAATCCCCTGTCCTGACTGCCTGCTGGAGAAGAACTATGGTCTTGGGACTGTAGAGGTGGTCTTCCTTGCCTTCACCACTTCTTAAATTATGGAAGCCGGTGCTGTCGAGAACGGGATCGATGGGAAGGCCCATGGGATCGAATGCCCTGTCATGTCTGTATGCGATGCCCTCTTCGAGTTCCTTGACTCCTATACCGCCCACTCTGCTGGATACGCCGGTAAAGTACTTATCGATTACTTCATCGGAAAGACCGATGGCTTCGAAGATCCTTGCGGACTGATATGACTGTATGGTGGAGATACCCATCTTGGCCGCGATCTTTACGACGCCGGAAAGAAGAGCCTTATCAAAATCATCTATCGCTGTATGAAGATCCTTGTCGAGAAGTCCGAGTGTAATGAGTTCCTCGATGCATTCATGTGCAAGGTAAGGATTTACCGCGCGTGCACCGAAACCGAGGATGCATGCGGTCTGATGTACATCCCTTACTTCAGCGGTCTCGAGGATAAGTGATACCGCGGTTCTTTTTTTGGTGTGGACAAGATGCTGCTCAACCGCAGAGACTGCGAGAAGCGCAGGGATGGGTACATGGTTTTCGTCAACACCCCTGTCGGAAAGGATGATGATATTGGCCCCGCCCGATACGGCACGGTCAACGGAAAGATAAAGCTGCTCAACCGCGCGTGAAAGGGAAGTGTGCTTATAATATAGAAGAGAAATCGTTTCTGTCTTGAAACCCTTATGCTTCATCGAACGAATCTTCATCAGATCCACGCCGGTAAGTATCGGGTTATTAACCTCGAGCACAGTGCAGTTCTCACTCTTTTCACTTAAGAGATCACCGTCGGATCCGATATATACGGTCGTGTCGGTTACGATCTTCTCACGGAGCGAATCGATGGGAGGATTGGTAACCTGCGCAAACTGCTGCTTGAAGAAGCCGTAGAGCAGGGGATGATTCTCCGAAAGCGATGCAAGCGGAACATCATGACCCATTGATACGGTAGGCTCAGCGCCGTTTGTTGCGGCTTCGAGAATATAGGACTTAACCTCCTCGTAGCTGTAACCGAATACCTTGTAAAGTCTGTCACGCTCGGGCTGTGTGTGAGTGGGGACCTGATGATTGGGGATGTTAAGGTCCTTGAGATGGATAAGATGTGCATCGAGCCACTCACCGTAAGGATTGGATGATGCATAGAATTCCTTGCACTCATCATCTGAAATGATCCTCTTTTTCTTCGTATCTACAAGGAGCATTCTTCCGGGAGTGAGTCTTGATTTTTTGATGATGTGCTCGGGAGCAATATCAAGTACGCCCACTTCCGATGAAAGGATGAGGCGGTTATCGTCGGTTATATAATATCTGGAAGGCCTGAGTCCGTTACGGTCGAGAGTTGCACCGAAAAGTTCACCGTCGGTGAAAAGGATCGCCGCAGGGCCGTCCCAGGGCTCCATCATGGTTGCATAATAATGGTAGAAATCCTTCTTGGATTCACTCATGAAACGGTTGTGCTTCCAGGGCTCGGGAATGAGTGCCATCATTGCGAGAGGAAGATCCATTCCGTTCATATACAGGAATTCGAGAGTATTGTCGAGCATTGCGGAATCGGATCCGCTTGCGGAAATAACGGGATAGATCTTGCTCGCATCTTCCTCGAGAAGCTTGGAATGCATCGTCTCTTCACGTGCAAGCATTCTGTCGGAGTTGCCGCGGATGGTATTGATCTCACCGTTATGAGCGATGAATCTGTAGGGATGTGCTCTCTCCCAGCTGGGAAGAGTATTGGTAGAAAATCTGGAATGTACAAGTGCGATTGCTGACAGATAGTCCTTGCTCTGAAGATCGTCGTAGAATCTTCTGAGCTGGCCTACAAGGAACATTCCCTTATAAACGATCGTCCTTGATGAAAGTGAAACAATATATGTGTCGTCGGAGCTCTGTTCGAATTCTCTTCTTACAACATAGAGTCTTCTGTCGAAATCTATACCCTTTGCGATCTTAGCGGGCTTTTTAAGGAAGCACTGCCAGATGGACGGCTGGCAGTCCAGTGCACGCTTTCCGAGGATCTCGGGATGAATGGGAACCTCTCTCCAGCCGAGAGTATCGATCCCTTCTTTTCCTGCGATCACTTCGAAAAGTCTCTTAGCGAAGGTTCTCTTAAGTTCATCCTGGGGAAGGAAGAACATACCGATACCGTACTCGCCGGCTGCGCCGAGTTTTATGTTTATCTTTTTCGCGACAGCGGAAAAGAAAGGATGTGAGATCTGGAGCAGTATTCCTACGCCGTCTCCGACCTTACCGCTCGCATCCTTACCTGCTCTGTGCTCGAGCTTTTCGACTATGGTAAGTGCGTCATCCATTACGGAATACTCGGGAACGCCGTCAATCTTGACTACAGCACCGATTCCGCACGCATCATGTTCTCTGTCGTATGAAAGATTGTTGTCCATATCCTTTTCCTCTCAGATCAGAAATAAAAAAAGAAAAGGCGCCTCTAATGCCATTACTGACATTAGAGACGCCGTTGCCTCTTGCAGAATAAAATAATCTTTTTAACATGCAATGTCAAGTGCAAATTTATATATCCTGCATTTATATTTCAGTTTATTTTCCCTGAACAGGGAAACAGTTCCTCCGTTCACTGTCTGATACGGAGAAACCGTCCCCTTTGTTCACGCATATTTAATTATGGAAAGATTTATTCGACGTCCTGAAGAGCTGCGTAATCCTCTTCACCTGTTCTGATCTTGACTACCCTGCTGACAGGATATACGAAGATCTTACCGTCACCGATCTTGCCGGTGTAAAGAGTCTTCTTAGCGGTTTCGATAACAGCATCAACAGGGATCTTGCTGACGACAACTTCCATCTTGATCTTGGGAAGAAGAGTCATATCCATCTCAACTCCTCTGTACATCTCGCCCGCACCCTTCTGGATACCGCAGCCGGTAACCTGGGTAACGGTGATACCCGTAACACCGAGATCGTTGAGCGCTCTCTTCATTGCATCATATCTGGAGAGCTTGGTGATGATGACAACCTTGTGCATTCCGGTATCTGCCACTACACCTGCAGCCTTCATTTCCTTCTCAGCGTCAACAACCTGTACGGATGCTTTCTTCTGAGCATCGCTTGCCTTATCGTAATCAGCGGTTCCGAGACTGGTGTTCTCGTTCTCACTCATTACAGCACCTGAAAGATCAACAATGCTGAAGCCTGCATATGCGGATGCAAGACCGTGCTCTTTGATATCGAGACCTTCGATCTCCTCTTCTTCGGTAACGCGGAGTCCGAAGATTGCTTTGATTATTGAAAATACTACTACCATTCCGACTACGGTCCATGCTGCAACAGCCGCAAATCCGAGGAGCTGTTTTCCGAGAAGCTCAAATCCGCCGCCGTAGAAAAGACCGGTAAGTTCACTGTCCGGAGCGGTGGGTGTTGCAAAGAGACCGACTGCGATGGTTCCCCAGATACCGTTTATCATATGTACCGCAACGGCACCGACGGGATCATCAACATGAAGCTTGTAATCAAGAAACCATACGCCGAAGCATACAAGAAGTCCGGCAACAGCACCGATAACGATCGCACCGAATGCATCGGTTACATCACAGGGAGCGGTGATCGCTACGAGACCTGCGAGTGAAGCGTTCATACACATTGAAACATCGGGCTTGCCATATTTGATCCAGGTAAAGATCATACATACTACGGTTGCGATCGAAGGAGCGATCGTTGTGGTTACGAATACGGATGCGAGCTGTTCAACAGAAGTACATGCTGCGCCGTTGAATCCGTACCAGCCGAGCCAGAGAATAAATACACCGAGTGCACCTACAACAATGTTATGTCCGGGGAATGCATTAACTTTTGTGATATTGCCCTTTTCGTCCTTTTCGAACTTACCAATACGGGGTCCGACCATCTTCGCACCGACAAGTGCTGCGATACCGCCTACCATATGGATCGCACATGATCCTACGAAATCATGGAATCCGAGCTGTGCGAGCCAGCCACCGCCCCAGATCCAGTGTGCCTCGATGGGATAGATGAGCGCGGAGATGACTGCTGAGTAAACGCAGTAGCTGAGGAACTTGGTACGCTCTGCCATAGCACCGGATACTATGGTTGCTGTAGTTGCACAGAACACAAGGTTGAAAACGAAATTCGACCAGTCAAAGCTTTCGTAAGCAGTGAAGATATCGAATCCGGGTTTTCCGATAAATCCCATTACATCTTCGCCAAGAAGAAGACCGAAACCTATAAGGATAAATACACAGCATCCTATACAGAAATCCATCAGGTTCTTCATCAGGATATTACCGGCGTTCTTGGCCCTCGTAAATCCGGTCTCCACCATTGCAAATCCCGCCTGCATCCAAAATACAAGTGCGGCGCCGATCAGAAACCATACGCCAAACAGTTTTCCGTCGACAATACTTAAAATCTCTTCCATAATGTTTTCCTCCTCTTGGATTTTGGAGCATCCCGAAAATTAAAAGGGCGCTTCTAACTTCCGGTAAAGTTAAAAGCGCCTTTGCTTTAAACAGGATATAAAAAAATGGAGTCCCGGAAAAGTTATCCGGAACTCCCTTGCTCCATTACATGAACGAATAATACTCTGAATAAAATTTTTTGTCAACAATTTTTTTAAAAATTTTTTATGACATTTATGTCATGAATTCAGCCATCCTTTTTCAATGCCGCGGTCAAGGTTCTTATCAACCCATTCATATACAGCAGGCATGAATTCTTTTATGATCTTCATCCGCTTTTCTACCTGTTCTCTGCGTGTATGTCCCTCTCTCCATGTATGTCCCTCGGTAAGAGTGTTGTGAAGAAAAGGTTGGAGCCTGTCGAGGCATGCGGCATACTTTGCATCCGTTGTTTCGGCTGCATCGAATTCTTCCCAGAGTGATCTTATCTCCGCACCCTGCTCCGGAGGTATCT
>JAEEGI010006214.1_pt1 | contig 27032 bp, 20 predicted proteins | sample 8958751 | NCBI WGS metagenome assembly JAEEGI01 (sample SAMN16246545, study PRJNA631951) | gut metagenome | biome: gut microbiome; feature: rumen; material: KS-attached | host: Bos | place: Iran: Karaj | collected 2018-10 | reverse complement strand
ACGGCTCCTATCCCTTCCCCAAGCCCGAGCAACTCCTCGACTATGAGTTGGGCTACAACTACAATGGACGCATCTGGCAGGCAGGCGCCAACCTTTATTATATGGACTACACCAACCAGTTCGTGCAAACCGGCGCGGTTAGCGACATCGGCGAGGCCCTTACCACCAATATCAAGGACTCGTACCGCATGGGCGTCGAGCTGCAAGCCGGCGTGAGTCCCACCAAATGGTTGACCATCGAGGCCAACGCCGCCTTGAGCCAAAACAAGGTCAAGGACTTCGACGAGGTCGTGGAGAACTGGGACGACTGGGAAGGCAACACCGATGCCAACGGCCAAGCCTACGATGGCGATGGCTACGATGTCATCCACTACGACAACTCGACCTTGGCCTTCTCTCCTTCGGCCATCCTGAACGGCTTCGTCACCTTCCACCACAAGGGCTTCGAGGCTACCTGGCACACGAACTATGTCTCACGCATGTACCTCGACAACACCCAGAACCTCGACCGTTCGCTGCCGGCCTACAGCACCTCTAATGTCAGCCTCGGCTACACGCTGAAGCCCAAGAAAGTCGTTAAGGAAGCCATCATAAAGGTGAACTTCAACAACATCTTCAACAAGCGCTACGCCGCCAGTGGCTGGGTGTATTCAGCCATCTGTGACAGCTACGGACACCCCAACGACAACCGTTACTACCAAATCGGTTTCATCCCGATGGCAGGTTTCCATGTCATGGGCAATCTGACGCTGAGATTCTAAAGCTGGCATAGATTCCCTTCGGGAATGGAGTAAAGTACTCGTTTAACAAGCGGCGGCAAGTAATGTTTACCCATTGTAAACGCTACATGCCGCCGCATTTTAGTTGGATGAATTCTCCATTCCCGTCAGGGAATCTGATCTATTTAAATGTCAATTCATATCAACCCTTCTTAGCGATTCGTTTCGCCACACCGATGGCGCCTGTGGGACAGACGAGTCGGCAGAGGTGACAGCCGACGCAACGCTTTCCATCGAGATGCGGCTGACGCAGGTCGGCATCGAAAGTGATGGCCTGATGGCCACCATCTTGGCACGAGGTGTAACAACGGCCGCAGCCGATGCATTGCTCACGGTCGAAGGTGGGATACACTATGGTGTCGCGGTCGAGATTGGTGGGGGTGGCAAAATTGAGTAGCTCCTCGCCTACCAACTCCGACAGGTTATCGATGCCGCGTTCTGCCATATAGTTTTGCAGTCCCAACACGAGGTCATCGATGATGCGATAGCCGTACTGCATCACGGCGGTGCACACCTGCACATTGCTGCAGCCCAGCTGGATAAACTCCAGCGCGTCGCGCCAGTTCTCGATGCCACCGATGCCGCTTAACTCAATGCGTTTGCCTTTGTTGGTGGCGGTGAAAATGGGGTTCTTTGCCATCTCAAGGATATGACGCAAAGCGATGGGCTTCACGGCGCGGCCCGAGAGTCCGGAAACGGTCTTCTTGTTGGCCACGGCACCGCGATCGTTCATGGTCACGCTCTTGATGGTGTTGATGGCTGAGACCGCATCGGCGCTAGCGAAGTGGGCGGCCATGGCGGGCTGGTTGATTTGAGTGATGTTGGGCGTCATCTTGGGGATGACCGGAATCTTGACATTATGTTTCACATAAGCCGTGTAGAACAGCACCAGCTCCGAGTTCTGCCCCACATCGCTGCCCATACCGGCCAACTTCATCTGCGGGCAGGAAAAATTCAGTTCCACGGCATCGACACCAGCCTCCTCGGCCATCTTAGCCAAGGTGATCCACTCCGTCTCGGCATTGCCCATGATGGAGGCGACGACGACTTTGTTGGGATAGTCCTTTTTCAGTCTCCGCAGGATGTCGAAATCCATCTCCACAGGGTTCTCGCTCAGCTGTTCCATGTTGCGGAAGCCGAAGAAATCCGACCGACCCAGTTCGCTGACGGCATCGAAGCGCGGCGACACCTCGCGGATGTCCTCCATGCAGATGGTCTTGTAGAACACGCCCGCCCATCCTGCATCGAAGGCCCGCGCCACCATCTCGTAGTTGGTGCAGATGGACGACGAGGCGAGGAAGAAGGGATTTTCGCAAGGGATGCCGCAGAAGTCGATGGCAAGGCTGGGGAGGTCTTTTTGTGGCTTCGTGCCTTTGACAGCTTCCGCCAGTTCCCTGATGCGGATAGGCCTATCGTAATGGATGCAGGCTGCCTCGGCGGCTTGCAGTTCGGCATCGCTGCATTTTTCAATCCACTGTCCGGCAAGGGCTTCGTTGTCGAATCGTATGGCGCGTATGGCGCGTGCCGGGTCGCCATTCTTGCAGGCTTTGCTGCACGGTGCATCGGCGCAGAGCAGGCACCGAGCGGCTTCTTCTTGGAGGTGCATAGTTTTGTTCATAGAGTCAGTGTTTAGGTGTTTTGTGGGGACAAAGATATATATTTTTAGTTTTCCTGATGGATTTAGAGAAAAAACTTAGGGACACACACGTAGAGGTGTCCAAAAATTGTATTTTTGTTCTTTTAAATGGTCCCTTATGCAAGAGCAAAGTCTGAACACATCGTCAAAATGGAAGAAGATATGCTGTTTTGTGATGCTGTTTTTCTATTTCAGCCATATCCAGATAGCATTTGGCCCATCGGTTGCAAGTACGATAAGCGGTATCCTGAACATTTTGAACCTGATTCTTGTCATAGTGATGATACCCGACATCATCCGTGAGGCTAAGAGATTCGGCGGCAACAAAAAAAGTCTTCTATGGATTCCGCTGGGTGCCGCCATGGTGATAGTTTTGCAAGGCATTCTTTGGGATAGCGTCCTAAAGGGCATGATAACCTCTGCAGCGAGCATCACATTGGACAATGCCAATACGGACAAGGTATTCGAGATGGTCATGAAATCGCCCATCTTTATGGGGATCATGGCTTGCGTTTACGGTCCGGTGTTGGAAGAGCTGCTATACAGATACACAGCCTTCGGAGTGCTTTATGAGAAGAACAAGTTTTCGGCTTATGCCGTATCGGCTTTGCTGTTTGGCATCCAACACGTTGCCGAGGCTGGCCTATGGGGCGGCGACACGATACAGCTTATGAATATGCTCGGCTATATCATTGCGGGACTGATTTTCGCCTTCCTTTATGCCAAGACAAAGAACATCTGCGTTCCGATAGGAGCGCATATCCTTGCCAATTCATTTGGGTTAATGATGATGTGCTGTAAATAGGTTTAAAAATTCGTATCTTTGCTTTTTGAAATACACAATGTACGCAACACGCAGCACCAATACGCACGTTGTGAATTATTTTCAAATAACTTGTATATTTGCAAATCAATAACCAAAGAATTATTCAAACATGAGATTGCATATCCATACGACATCAAACACAACGCTTATTCCCTTCAATTACCAACAAAAACTCACGGGAACTCTTCACAAATGGTTAGGCGAGAACAATGAAGAGCATGGTGAAATATCCCTATATTCTTTTTCATGGTTACAAAATACAAAAGTTGAAAAAGATGGCCTGAATTGTCCAAAAGGTTCAAAATGGTTTATCAGCTTTCATGATAGCCAAAAGTTAAAATGTATTCTTGCAAGCATTCGGGCCAATCCAGAAATGTTTTGTGGGATGTTTGTGGACGAGGTAACCATCGAGGAAACTCCAGACCTATCAAATAAAGAATTGTTCTTTTTAGGAAGTCCTATTTTGATTAAGCGCCACGAAGAAGAAAAGGTAATTGAATACGACTTTGACAATCCTTTATCTGGAAAACTGCTCGAAGACACTTTGAAGACGAAGATGCAAAAGGCGGGAATACAAGATGACGGCACTTTGCACATTGAGTTTGACTTGTCCTATGCAAAAAAGAAAAAGAAACTCGTTTGGTATGAAGGAATTAGCAATAAAGCAAACATGTGCCCTGTGATTATCCATGGCAGCAACGAGATAAAACAATTTGCTTGGAATGTGGGATTAGGAAACTGCACGGGAATTGGATTCGGTTCGATTTATTAAAATGAAAAATCATGTATTACGTAGTCAAATATACAGGCAAATTCGGCTTCATTAAACCATGGACAGCCGTAAGAGATGGTGAGACATTCAGCCAGCAGTTTCTAACCCCTTCGATTATTGAAGGCATTGAAAAGAAACTGTTTCCCGAAACATTAAATTTGAATGGCCAAATCACAAAAATCGTCAGACACAAATTGAGTTATTCTGCCATCGATTCCCAACAAGAAGTAACCCAAACAAGAGGTTGGAAAATCACAAAAAAAGAAGCGACTCGTGAACGTTCGATTCTGAAACGAGGTGTTATGCTCGACCCAATCCTCTATTTGGCATTTAACAACCAAACTGACGCGGAAACGGCTTCAAAACAACACATTTGCCTTTGCAGAAATGAGGACGTAATGTTGCCCGACAGCGAAATCATTGAACTTGAAGAAGAACAATTTGCTGAATTAGACGGATTTGAATTGCGTTTTGGCGAATCAGACCAATCATTTATGGTGGGATACAACCGTTTCGACAACAACAAGCCTATGTATGGTTGGATTGAATACAACGGAAACAAACTCTTGTAGGAATGACGGACAAGTTCGATTACATATTGGCAAAACACGAAGATTTTGGCGGGATGCCGCTGACGCAACACCTTAAAGATGTTGCCAATGCCGCTATTGTCATTGCCCAACATGTCGGGCTTGACCCTGATTTGGCTTTCAAAGGCGCAGTATTGCACGATATTGGCAAAGTCAGCCCATTGTTTCAAAAAACATTGAAGCACGATTACATACAACAGCCCGATTTTACATTCCGTCACGAAATTGCTTCCTTGTTTTTCATTTCGTTGTTTCCCGAAAAAGAACGGCCTGCCATCATTGATATGATTGTGGCGCACCACAAGTCAATTTATCATGATGTGAGGGAAAAAGGAATTCTTGACTTGGACGAAAACATGGATTGTTTTGCACGGCATTCCGAGAGATTTAATGAATGGTGTCCTATCGCTTTAGGCATTTTAAGTGAATTTGGAATTGAGACACACCCCATAGACATCAACGAAGCCATAAGCAATTACGAGTTCGTTGTGGATTATTGTTATAGCAAATCGCTGAACCAATCGGAATGGAAAGGATTATTGATGGCTGCCGACCATTTTGCCTCAGCTTTGGAAGAAAAGGCAGAATTGGCAACCGACAAACTGTTTATCAAACCCGATTTGTCGTTCTACAACCGTCAGCACCATCTTTATCCCCTTTCGTTGGTCTCAACCGATGACAAGCGGCCACACACTTTGGTAACTGGCCCAACTGGTGCCGGAAAAACCGATTTCCTGTTGCGGCGGTGCAAAGGCCGAGTGTTTTACACGCTACCGTTTCAGGCTTCTATCAATGCCATGTACGACAGAATCAAAAACGACTTGGAAGATACTGATGCACAAGTGTATCTGCTTCATGCCGCCTCGAATCTAAAAGTCAAAGATGGCAAAGTGGAAGAAAGAATCATGCAAAGGCATATTGGGGCATCCGTCAAGGTGATGACACCCCACCAAATGGCATCGATTGTGTTCGGAATCAAAGGTTACGAAGCCATGTTGCTCGACCTAAAAGGCTGCGATGTCATTTTGGATGAGATTCACACCTATTCTAGCGAAACCCAAGCGATTGTTCTGAAGATTATCGAAATACTGAAATCGATAAACTGTAGGATTCATGTAGGCACTGCCACCATGCCAACGGTTTTGTATGACAAAATTCTGCAACTGCTGGGCGGCAAGAGCGAAGTCTACGAGGTTATGCTGCCTGATGAAATCCTAAAGACCTTCAACCGACATATTATTCACAAGGTCGAACAATGGAACGACTGCACGGAAAGCATTCAAAAAGCCGTTGCCGAAAAGCAAAAAGTGTTGATTGTTTGCAATCAAGTGAAACGCGCCCAACAAATGTACGATTACATTTGCGAAACTTTCCCCTCTGTTTCAAGAATGCTTATCCACAGCCGTTTCAAACGAGGCGACCGCTCGCAATTGGAAACGAAACTGAAAGAGAATTTCAACCGCATGACCGAAGCCTGCATTGTTGTTTCGACCCAAGTAGTTGAAGTGAGTTTAGACATCAGTTTCGACCTGATGATTACCGAATGCGCTCCTATTGACGCGCTCATTCAGCGGTTTGGACGTATCAACCGTAAGCGGACTGAGGAAACCATTGGAAAATTCAAGCATATCTATGTGATTCAGCCACCACAAAAAGACAATGAGGCACTACCTTACGATTTGGAAGTATTGAAAAAGAGTTTTGATGCCTTGCCGAACAATGATGTAATTGAGGAATCGTCAGTGCAACAACGCATTGACACAGTTTATCCCGACACCAAATTTATGAATCTGGATTACTCGGGTGTCGTTTTCATTGATGGAAAATGGCAAATCAAAGAATTGTGTCATTATCCCAAATCAGCGCTTTTAGAAGTGCTTGATATCAACTCGGCGGTTTGCATTACGGAAGACGATATGAAGACCTATATCAATGGAAACGCATTCAATAGGGCCGAGTTGGAAATACCTGTAAGTTACAAAAGCATGGCATTTAACAATTTGGAACAAATCGATGAAGGTTCCCGTCCATTCATCATTCCTAACCAAGCCTACGATACTGAGAAAGGGCTAATTGCCGAATTTACAAAGCCACAATATTATAACACAACGCGATAGAAAATGATTACAGCAACCATAGGAAAGATATTTTTGGAGGCTTACAACAAAAAGCACGGCACAAACTACGATGCCAAATCGTTTTTTGTTGATGTGTACTATCCATTGTTTTTCGATAGCAACAAATATCTGCAATGGGTTACAAACTCCCCTTTTGTGCAAATGAAAAAAGGGCAAAAGGTTGAAAGGTTAACTTCGGATGAAAGGAAGGAAAAACTTCAAGAGTTTATAGCCAAAGTTGATGTAAGCAAATCGCCCGACTCGAGCATCGCACCAGGATACCCTGCTTCGGAAGAAAAAGAGTTTGCCACCACATCGGGACAAGTCACCAATATGGATTTATCAATCCCAAAAGAAGATTATTACCATGCCTGGATCGGTTCAAGTTTGGGTGTAGGAATTCGAGAAAAACCGTCTATGTCTATCTTGTTTTCAAATCCTGAAATCCTGCTTGACATTTTTGAAGGTTGGAAACTTTATAGAAAAATATTGAATGAAACCCCAAAACTCAAAGGCAATCAAGTCAATACATGGAATGGCCAATGGCTTGCCCACCGATATGACAAAACAAGTTACAATGCGGAACTACCTATGGCAAATTTCAACAATGCATTTGAAACTACAAAAGATGGTATGAGTATTACTACTCAATCATGGACGAAGGTTTTGATTGGTATAGCAAGACAATTCCCTTTCCCTAAAATGATGGGATATGTATATCGATTTGACAAAACCAACACCACAATAGGTTTTATCCCTTTTAATTTGGAACATATTAGGCGACCTATAGAACTATATCAAAAACTATTTGGAGAAATCGAAGGAAGGGAAGCTGAAGAACTTTGGGGAACGAGAAAAGACGGGTTTAAGGCTTGTTGTCAAAAAGGTGCTATCGGTATAGAAGCCATGCGCCCAAAAGACTTAGAGCAATACATGACAGCTGACAAGGGCGCAATACTGCCCAAATACGACGAGAAACAAATTATTAGTTTTCACACATATCAAATCTGGTTATTAGCTATGTTAAACAATCAAGAAATGTGGGACAAGTCCCTCGAATTTGCCAAAACGTTACACGACTTCGTGGCACAAGACAAATCAATAAGCACTCAAAAAAAGAACATTATCAAATCTGTTCTTTCCGCAACCACAAAGAAAAACTTTATTTCTTCATTAGAAGATTTGGTTTCAAATGCGGAGAGTATTGGATGTATCGAAGACATCGCAAAAGTTGTTCATTTGATGCCGACAGACAATGTACCTTATTTTCTAACACTGGTTAGATTCCAATATGCCATAATCGAAAAGCAATAATAAATTCAATAAAACATAATCATATGAATACTAACAGCTTCATTTATCTAAGAGGGTTAAAACATGTGAATTACACTGTTTTCTGTGTAACTGACGGACAGAAGACTTATTTCGACCCTCAATTTAGTATGTCCGTACCTTACTCAAGCGGCCAACAAGTCAAGCGCTCAATCATTAACGGTTTTACGGAAATAATAGGCGAAAAACAAGCACCAATTACATTCGTCTCGGTAAAAGACAAAGATGGGAAAATAGGTGAAGGCGAGGTTTATTCAACTTGCGACCCTTCTTATAAAGATCTTTTGATTGGTGGATGGTTTCAAGCAAAAGCAGGTGGGACGGAAAGGACTATAAAAAGAAGAAGTCCTCTATCGATATCTGCTTTAACCCCTCTACACCCTCTGCTTTCTGGAGTACCATATGAGAATATTTCATTCGATAGATCAGATTTCCCCGAATTGCATAAAGTAATTGTCAGAGACTCTAAAGGAAATGAATTGACCGATGAGGAAATTGAGAATGCTCTTAATGGTGCTAACAGAAGTTTATTAAGAAAGTACATTCAAAGCAACAAAAGAGCAACAGGATTGTTCATATATGACATTGCAATCGACCTGCGCACTTTGTTTTGTGTTTCAACCAATCAACTCGAGCCTGAAATCTCCAAAGAAATGATTGCCCTGTTGGAAGAAAAGGGGTGGAAAAAGAGCAAAAATGTTTTCGGAGAATGCCTCGTTCTGCCCAAAGAAGAACGAGAGAAAATCATACCCGCATTGGCCAAAGCCTTGATTAACTGGCGCATCACATCGAATCAGGCACGTACATTCAGTTTAATGGAAACCTTGGCCGTGGCTATCAGTGACAATGCCAACACCTTGGCTGCTGCCATCCGTGCAAAACTCGTCGATGATGGAGAGAAGCCCAAAGCGAAACCCATTGTGGATGAAACGGCAGGTGCAGATTTGTTTGTAACCCTACCCTGTTCAAGTTACATTGTCACTGAAAACGAATCGGCTGATGCCTTGCAAAAAGCGGAAGCAAAACTGATTGAAATGATGATGGCATTTGATTATGAAAGTCAACTATAAGAGCCTGTTTAATCGAACCCTATGGAATTGAAATATGACTTACAACCTTATCAACAAGACTATGAACGCTTCATTAATCGAACCTTATGGAATTGAAATATGGATGGTCGCAGGGTAGGCCCGACTCCTCCCCCCTTTTAATCGAACCTTATGGAATTGAAATATCGTTGAGACCAAATTCGCCGCACAATGTAGGATCTTTTAATCGAACCTTATGGAATTGAAATTACGTGAACGGTGAGGTACACTGCTACATCTACGACCTTTTAATTGAACCTATTGGAATTGAAATTTGGCATACAGTGTGATGGGCAGCATAGCCACGGCCTTTTAATCGGACCTTTTGGAATTGAAATATGATATGCACTTGACCATAGAGCTGATCGTTAGTCTGTCAATAGAACCATATGGAATTGAAACAGCTCATTGGCAATGGCTACCTCAGACACCTTTTCTTTTAATTAATCGAACCTCTTGGAATTGAAATGACAAACCCAATGTGGTCCAGATGCACGCCAAGATGCGTTAATCGAACCTTTTGGAATTGAAATGTCATATTACCTGCGGTACCTCGTAATCGCCCCATCCGCAATTAATCGGACCATATGGAATTGAAATTTCATTGAGGCCCTTTACAACTTCACCGTCTTGGAGCTTATAATCGAACCATGTGGAATTGAAATAGTTGCACCCTGAGCGACTTCCTTGAATGGCTCAATCTTATAATCGAACCATCTGGAATTGAAAGATGACGACCCAAAGGATTGTATTAGTTCGGCGCTCTTTTTAATCGAACCATGTGGAATCGTATTTGTTTTACACAACCAGCAAACAATTATGGCAAAAATTTACTATTTTTGTTGAATAAAAATGCCCACACCATGTCCCCCTACAGCCCCGACATCCACCACCGCCGTTCCATCCGCCTGAAAGGTTACGATTATGCCTCGGAAGGGCTGTATTTCGTTACCATGTGCGTACAGAACCGCGAATGCCTTTTCGGCGAAATCATTAACAACGAAATAGTTTTGAATGATGCCGGTCGGATGGTGGAAAAATGGTACAACAAAACGCAAGACAAATTCCGGGATATCGTTTGCCATGAAATGATCATCATGCCCAACCATTTCCATTGCATTTGGGAAAACGTGGGATTGCATGGTGCGTCGGCCGTAGGGGCGGACACATGGGTCCGTCCCTACGAGACACGGATTTGGGCACGCACACGGGTTCACCATTGTCATCGGTGGTGCAATGGTTCAAAACCATGTCCACCAACGAATACATCCGTGGGGTGAATCAATTGGGATGGCCTCCGTTCGACCGGAAATTATGGCAACGCAATTATTATGAACACATCATCCGCGACGACACGCCATTACAAACCATTGCGTATTACATCATCAACAATCCTTCCCTATGGCAAAACGACAAATTTTACCAACCATCCAAATCGATTTAACCTCTTCTTTATTTGCAATTCTGATTTTTCCGTAAATTTGCACAAATTTTCAAACCATGAGAAAAACAACATTCATCATCATCCTATTAGCCATGTGGTTTTCAGGTTATTCACAAGATTGGTTCCGTTTCAATGATTACAAAGCTGACAACGAACGGATTATCGCTAACAAAGCATTCCCAGAGGTGGTATTTATGGGCAATTCCATCACAGAGAACTGGGCTTATTTCCATCCCGAGTTCTTCACCTCCCATAACTACCTCGGAAGGGGTATCGGAGGACAGACCTCGGCCCATATGCTGGTGCGTTTCAAGACCGATGTCATCGACCTCCACCCCAAGGCGGTGGTCATCATGGCGGGCACCAACGACGTGGCACACAACGACTATTGGGTCGAGCCAGATCAGGTGGTCAACAACGTGATTTCGATGTGCGAACTGGCCCAAGCCCATGACATCATCCCAATTATCAGCTCCATACCACCTTGCAAAGCCTTTGTGTGGAGACCCGAAATTAAGGATGCCGCCCAAACCATCGTCGAAATCAACAAAAATCTGAAAGCCTACGCCGAAGCCAACGGCTTGGTTTATGTCGACTATCACTCCGCCCTCGCCGACAAAGACAATGCCTTCCCCACCACGCTAAGCAAGGATGGCTGCCACCCCAACCCCGACACCTATTATACAATGGAGGAAATGGTGTTGCAGGCGATTCGAGAAGCGTTGAAATAAAATCCCCCAATGACCCCCGCCAGCCCTAACATAGAATTACGCCACACCACCCCTATCCTACTGATTTCCATTGGAATCGTAGCGGTCGGTCTGCTGCTCTTCGTGATGAATCTGTGCTTCGGCTCGGTGTCCATTCCGATGAAGGAGATCTGGGCGGCCGTTTTTGGCGGCGATGATGCCACCTATCGCGCCATCATCCTCGACTACCGTCTGCCGCAGGCCATCACAGCACTGTTGGCAGGCATAGGACTCTCTGTGTCGGGTCTACTGATGCAGACTTTGTTCCGTAACCCCCTTGCCGACCCTTCCCTACTGGGCATCAGCAGTGGAGCGAGTCTCGGCGTGGCCTTGGTCGTACTGGTGGCCGGCAGCTTTGGCGGCATTGCCGTCAGCACACTATCGCTGTGGTCCACCTTCGGCGTGGCTTTGGCGGCCTTTGTCGGGGCGTTTTTGGTTTTGTTGCTTATCCTTGCGTTAAGTTCAAGACTTAGGAGCATGGTCAGCCTGGTGCTGGTGGGCATTATGATTGCCTATATCGCTGGCTCGGTCACCGACATCCTGAAGTTTTTTAGCCAAAAAGAAGGTTTGCATTCCTTCGTCATCTGGGGTATGGGCAGCTTCTCCAACGTGAGCAAGGCTCAGCTGCCTTTCTTCGCCATCGCCGTCGCGGCAGGCACCATTGGCTCATTCCTGCTATTCAAGACTTTGAACCTCCTGCTGTTGGGCGAGCGTTATGCCGAGAACCTCGGCGTCAACATCCGTCGGAGCAGCATGCTCATCATCTTGGCATCTGGCTTCCTCACCGCCCTCATCACGGCGTTCTGTGGTCCCATCGCCTTCCTGGGCTTGGCCGTGCCACACATCGCACGCTTCCTCTTCCGCAGCAGCGACCACAAGCTGCTCATCCCAGCCACGGCCTTCCTCGGCATGGACTTGGCCTTGTTCTGCAACCTCATCGCACGCCTACCCTCCTTCGAAGGCAACCTGCCCATCAACTCAGTCACAGCACTCATCGGCGCGCCCATCGTGCTATGGGTCATCTTTCACCGGCAAAAAGTCAGTCATAGACAATGATGATATCAAACTACAGATTATACAGATTGTACAGAAGTTCTCTGAAAAATTTTAAGGACGCAAGCGTCCCGATGACACAGATTACAACCCTTGCCATCAGTCAATCTGTACCAATAGGATGCTTGCATCCCAATAATTTCCCGACTCAAATCGGTTTAATCTGTCCAATCTGTAGTTAAGAAATTGATTATGAACAAGGTATTACACACAAACCATCTTTTGATTGGCTACAAAGGCCAAGTCCTGATGCCCGAGATCAACGTGAGCCTCAACGAAGGCGACATCGTGGCCTTGGCGGGTCCCAATGGCTCGGGCAAGACGACACTGTTCAAAACGCTCTCCTCCACCCTCAAACCCATTGGCGGAGAGATTAGCCTGTTCGGGAAGAAGCTGCAAGACTACCACCCCAGTGAGCGCAGTTCCCTCTTCAGTCTCGTGCTGACCGAGAAGCCCGACGACCTTTTCCTGAAGGTCTTCGACATTGTGACCGCCGGACGCTACCCCCATCTCGGCCTCCTCGCCCGACTGAAAGACGAGGACGAGCAAATCATCTATGACAGCCTTGAGACCGTAGGCATCAACCATTTGGTCAACCGCAACTTTGTCTCTTTGAGCGACGGTGAACAACAAAAAGTGATGATTGCCAAGGCTTTGGTACAGGACACGCCCCTCATTTTCATGGACGAGCCTGCCGCCTTCCTCGACTATCCCAGCAAGATCGAGCTGGTCAACATCATGCATAAGCTCTCGCGCGAGAAGCACAAGACCATCCTGTTCAGCTCCCACGACCTTGATTTGCTGCTTCGTCATGCCGATGTCATGTGGGTCGTCGCGCCTCAACAGCCTTTGCGCCAAGGCACGCCGAAAGAGCTTGTCGAACAAGGGATTATTGATGATTATTTCAAGCCTATTGTGGCTAGGGAAGAGTTTTTCTGGATGAGATGAAAGACAACGGACAAAAAACAACCAAATTCATCCTCAGTTTAGATTATCTCTATACATCTACCAGAATCAAAGCCATTGTTTAGGTGCTCGCAGTGTGAGACATAGCCCAACTGATTAGAAACAATAGTTGTTTTGCCAATTTGCGCATCTATGTTGCGATGCGAATGACCATAAATCCAATAGTCGATGTCTGAAGTAGCAATATAATCGCCTAACTCCACAGTAAACGCGCCATTGATGTTGCTCTCACGAAACTCTTCTGCAGTGCAAAGTTGGGTCGGCACATGGTGAGTAAGCACAATTTTTGTTTTGGCTGTGCTTTCAGATATTGCTCGTTTAACAAAATTCAGGCATCTCTCGTGTTCGCTATTGAAACGGTCGCTTGAAAGGCGGAATCCATTGTATTTAATGCGATAGAAATCACTTACGCCGTGTTCAGTTATATAGGCATTGTACGGCTCAATGTGCGACCACAATGTAGAAACGATGATATCTGTATCTCCAATATGCACAATACTATTGTAATATGCATGGACATTTGAGCGTATCTGCTTGCAATATCCATCTGACATAGTGGCGAGGTCGTAGTAACCGTAAAACTCGTGGTTGCCAAAACATACAATCACCTGCTTGAAATGAGAAGAAGCCCAATCCCAAAACGAATACTTTGAATAGGTGTCTTGCCCAGAATCAGGCAAGTCGAGATAGGCGGTATCACCCGCAATGAGCAAAATGTCGCCCATCACCTTAAGAGGATGCCTTGTCAGCCACATCCTGTTTTGTTGAAATTCAAGATGGAGGTCGCTGACGAACTGTATTTTCATCGTTTGAGGATGATAATCGGCTATGGCTTTCAGTATGTCCAAAATCATGTCCGTGCGCTCGATTTCATCTGATGCAATTGCACATTCTATTTCCTCCGAAATATTAGGGCGTCTGAGCATTTGAGCGAACTGTTCGGACACATACGCTTGCACCTCTTTATCCTCGGCCTTGAATTTGTCAACAAAATCCGTACAATAATTTAGCACATAGACAATGTCCTCAAAGTCTTTTGCTCCACGCCAATCGCCACCTCCCCGCGAAAGAAGAGCATCAATCTTCGTGGCGATGTAATAAGTTGCAGGAAGTCGATATATAGTTTTCCCCGAAGGCAACTCGTAGGGTTCTCGTTTGCTGAATCCCGGACGGTACCACGGATTGCCAAACGAGAGCACATTTTCGTCCATCGACATCACATCCACTATCTCACCATTGAATACCCATCGGCATAGAGGAGCATTAGGCGATTGGTCGTTCTGAAAGTTCCTTTCGCGAAGCAGTTCTTCAAAAGCGGCATGCTCACTATATGAAGTAGTATTGACAATACAATCCACATCAATCGTGGTACGAGGCTCCGTGGCGACTGGGTCATTCGCATACAGCCCTGCCATCACCCCTCCGACAAAGACTATCCTGTCGTTTAGGTCTTGCAAGGCCTCCGCAATCTCCTGAAGACGATCATTATTTGTTTTCGACATAACGGTTTATCCTTTGTATCAATTCTTTAATGGCTATTTCTTTTTCACGAGCACGCCCCATACGTAATGCATCCACTATCACCAATAACTGATATAGTTCATCATCACGCAATGCAGCTTCTGGAACGGTTGGATAAAGCGGCTCTATTTGCTGACCTCGTGCGGTTCCTTTAGCATAGTGCCACACAAAACTATCTGCACTGCCAGCAATTTTATCATGGAGAGGCGATGCACTCACATAAGTAGGCACACCTCGGCCAATACGGCCTGCCTCTATAGGAAAAACATACGCGATGCCATGAATCAGGAACTCCTGCAATGCCAAAGCATTAACTTTTTTCTTATGACGGTCAACCAGTTGCGCCTTTTGACAACGCTTTAAGCTTTCACTTACACTTGAGACACTCATCCCCAAGGATTCTGCCAAACCTCTAAAAGAGAGTTCTTGTCCAGAAATAGTCAGCTTTTTCAACAAAATAAGAACATCTTGTGATTTCATAATCAATAATTTATAATTAAATGTTCGCTGTTCGCGAATCGCGAACACTTATTCAGAATGCAAAAATAATACATTTTCAAATACCAACGTACAAATACATCAGTTTTTATCATTTCACATAAACTATTTTATTACTTTTTTGTAATTTTGCACCTTCAAATATTGCAGCAATTTTTACTAAAATGCAGAATATCAGAAATATAGCGATTATCGCTCACGTTGACCACGGCAAGACCACCCTCGTGGACCGCATCCTTTACCAGTCACAACTCTTCAAGGAATCGGACGAAGCCCCCGGCCAACTCATTCTCGACAACAACGACCTCGAACGCGAACGCGGCATCACCATCCTTTCGAAGAATGTGTCCGTTCGCTATAAAGATGTGAAAATCAACATCATCGACACCCCTGGCCACGCCGACTTCGGTGGTGAGGTGGAGCGCGTTTTGAACATGGCCGACGGCGTGCTGCTGCTCGTCGACGCCTTTGAAGGCCCCATGCCGCAGACCCGTTTCGTGCTGCAGAAGGCTATCGAACTGGGCCTGAAGCCCATCGTGGTCATCAACAAGGTGGACAAGCCCAACTGCCGTCCCGACGAGGTACAAGAGGCTGTCTTCGACCTCATGTTCAACCTCGGTGCTACTGAAGATCAGCTTGACTTCCCCACAGTCTACGGCTCCTCGAAACAAGGCTGGATGTCGGATCACTGGGAGCATGTCACGGACAATGTTTCCTACCTTCTGGATGTCATCATCGATACCATTCCGCCCGCGAAGTTCGAGGAAGGCACACCTCAGATGCTGATTACCTCGTTGGACTACAGCTCCTATGTGGGTCGTATCGCTGTGGGTCGTCTGAAACGCGGTATCCTGCAAGCAGGCATGAACGTCTCGTTGGTGAAGCGCGACGGTTCCGTCACTCGCTCCACCATCAAGGAGCTCTACACCTTTGAAGGACTGGGCAAGGAACGCACCAAAAAACCCGTCGAGGCCGGCGACATCATCGCTTTGATGGGTATCGATGACTTCGAGATTGGCGACACCGTGGCTGACTACGAGAACCCAGAGCCACTACCGCCCATCCATGTGGATGAGCCCACGATGAGCATGCTCTTCACCATCAACAACTCGCCTTTCTTCGGCAAAGAAGGCAAATATGTCACCTCGCGCCACCTGCGCGAACGCCTCTACAAGGAGACAGAGAAGAACCTCGCTCTGAAAGTAGAAGACACAGATTCGCCCGACTCGTTGATGGTCTACGGTCGTGGTATCCTGCACCTCAGCATCCTCGTGGAGACCATGCGCCGTGAAGGCTACGAGTTCCAACTTGGCCAGCCCAAAGTCATTGTGAAATACATCGATGATGTAAAATGTGAACCTATAGAGTGCCTTACCATCCTCGTGCCGGAAGACTTCTCTGGTCGCGTCATCGAGCAGGTCAGCGCCCGCAAGGGTGAGATGACACAGATGGAGCCCAAGGGCGACCGCATGTGCCTCGACTTCGACATCCCCGCCCGTGGACTCATCGGCTTACGAAACACGCTGCTGACCGTCACCGAAGGTGAGGCCATCGTCTCGCACCGTTTCAAGGGCTTTGAGCCTTGGAAGGGCGAGATGCCGACACGCAACACGGGTGCCTTGATCTCAATGGAGACGGGGCAAGCCATCCCCTATGCCATCTGGAAGTTGCAGGACCGTGGCATCTTCTTCGTCAACCCGAACGAGGACGTGTATGCCGGCGAGGTCATCGGCGAGAACACTCGCAGCAACGACATCGTCATCAACGTCTGCAAGACCAAGCACCTCACCAACGTGCGAGCCTCGGGTAGCGACGAAGCCATTCGCCTCATCCCGCCTGTGCGTTTCTCGTTGGAGGAATACATGGAATACATCCGCGACGATGAGTATCTTGAGGTCACGCCTAAGAGCCTGCGTCTGCGCAAAATCATCCTCGACGAGCTGGAGCGCAAACGCGCCTCACGCCGTGGAGAGGAATGAATTTTGAAAATTATTTTCTAAAAAGTCGGGCTATATGTCCGACTTTTTTCGTATTATTGCACTCTTGTAAACGAGCGAAATTTCGACTTCCAAAACATTTGCTTTTATCTTTATAATTATTTGATAATTAAAAATTTAAGAATATGTCAACATTCAAGAAAACCCTTATCATCCTGTTCGTCACGATGGGATTGGCCTCGTGTGACGTGCTGACTCAAGTGGCACAAATGGCTAACTTTGCCAACTGCAAATTCAACTTCAACAGTGTCGACCAAATTCAAATGCTTGGTGTCAACCTGAGCAAAGGCATGTCGAAGAGCGACCTCAACGCCGCACAACTGCTTTCGTTGGCCAATGCCCTTGCCAACAGACAGCTGCCTGTGACCTTCAACGTCAACGTGGGTGTCAACAACCCCAACTCCATTGCTGCTTCGATGACCAAGATGGATTACATCGTCAGCCTCAACGGGAAAGAGGTCATCAGCACTACATTAAACAAAAGTGTCAGCGTGGGTGCCAACTCAAGCAGTGTGGTCAGCATTCCTATCACCACCGACTTGTTCCAATTGTTCAGTGGCGAATCGGCTGAGGCCCTGCTCAACTTGGCCTTCAAATTGGCCGGTGCCAGCAGCGACCCCGTTAACGTAGGCCTGAAGGTGAAGCCTTACATCAGCATCAACGGACAACAGCTCGCCTACCCCGACTTCATCTCAATGAACAAAGTGTTGAACTAACCCAAAAGAAAACGAGCAAGAAATGGCGGATTTTAAGGAAAGACGCTTTAGTATCGACCCTGGAAAAGGGAAGAAAATGGACGGCTGTCCCTATTCTGTGTTTGAGGACGGTCGCGATGTAAAGGATTATATCATTCCTCCAAAAGGATATAAGTTTAAAGGTTTCCGCTTTGACCCTGATGCCTGCAACCAAATTTATGATGGCCGACTCATTGCAGAATATGAAAAAGAGTCATTTGTTGCCACCATCAAATCAAATCTTTGGAAATTCATCCTCGCTTTGGTCATCATCGTTGTCATCACGGTGGTGGTTGTTTTGGCTGTCAATGTCTTCAACAAGCCCAAAACAGACAAACCGACCAAGAAGCCTGAAAGCACAACCTTGGTGAAGGATACAGCGAAAGAAAAGGACAAAGCTCAGCATACTGAGAAGAATACTCCAGCTACTCCCGCGAAGGACACCATCAAGCCTAACAATAAGGATAATGCTGCTGTTCAAGACATGGGTGCCAAGAAAGACAAAGACAAGGTGGTGGAAACGCCACAATCTGTAGCTTCTGACCCCAACGCCCAATTCAAACAGGAATTCTGGGCATTGATTCATCAGCGCACCATCATGATGGACTCCTACGACCTTCTATACAAGGACAACAAAAACAAGGTGGAATGCGAAGAGTATGAGTATCTGAGATATACTATCTTAGAGAACTTTGCATCCTTCAAGGCTTGGTCGGGCAAGCTACATAAGATTCCCGTATCTGAGCTGGAATCCATCAACACCGTCAAAGATTTGAAGAACAAGATGCAAAATTATTGAATAATAACAGTTAAACAATTCAACAATAAACATTCAACAATGATTAGAAACAACTTCATCAAACGCCATAACGGCCCCACCGCATCGGATGCTGAAAAGATGCTCAAGGTCATCGGCGTGAAATCGCAAGAACAACTTGTCGACGAAATCATCGCTCCCGAAATCCGTCTGCCTAAAGACCTCAACATCGGTGAAGGCATGAGCGAATACGAAGTCATCAGCCACCTCAAGGCCTTGGGTGCCAAGAACAAGCAGTTCCGCACCTACATCGGCTTGGGTTACTACAACACCATCACTCCTGGTGTCATCATGCGTAACATCCTGGAGAATCCGGGCTGGTACACCTCTTATACGCCCTATCAGGCTGAGATTTCGCAAGGCCGTCTCGAGGCTCTCTTGAACTTCCAAACCGTCATCAGCGACCTCACTGCCATGCCGTTGGCCAATGCCAGCCTGCTCGACGAAGGCACTGCCGCCGCCGAAGCCATGCTGATGTTCTGGCACGCCCGTAGCCGCGCCCAAGTGAAGGCCGGCGTGAAGAAGTTCTTCGTCGCCAACGACGTGTTCCCGCAGAGCATCGAAGTCATCAAGACCCGCGCCCACTTCCAGGGTATCGAGGTCGTGGTGGATGACATCAACAAGTTCGATTGCAGTGAAGCATATTTCGGCATCTTGCTCCAGTGCCCCAACCAGTTTGGTGAGATCGTTGATAACCGTGCCAAAGTGGCCGAATGGAAAGCCAAAGGCATGCAAGTGGCCGTCGCTGCCGACCTTTTGAGCCTCACCCTCATCACGCCTCCCGGTGAATGGGGTGCTGACGTGGTGCTCGGTTCCAACCAACGTTTCGGTCTGCCGATGGGATTCGGCGGTCCGCATGCCGGTTACTTCGCCACCACCGAAGCCTACAAGCGTGAGATGCCCGGCCGTATCATCGGCATCAGCATCGACGCCCTCGGCAATCCTGCCTACCGTCTGGCCCTCCAGACCCGTGAGCAGCACATCAAGCGTGAGCGCGCCACATCGAACATCTGCACAGCACAAGCCCTGCTGGCCATCATGTCAGGTTTCTACGCCCTCTATCACGGCCCGGACGGCTTGATTGAGATTGCCCACCATATCAACTGCCTCGCTGGCAAGCTGACCTCAGAACTGGCCAAGCTCGGCGTGAAGCAACTCAACAAGCACTTCTTCGACACCTTGTTGTTCGAACTTCCCGAAGGCGCTTGCACCTGCAAGGTGAAGGAAGCCGCAGAGAAACACGGCATGAACTTCCGCATCATCGACAAGCAACACTTCGGCATCAGCCTCGACGAGACCACGGCCCGCGAAGACATCAACGAGATCGGCCAAGTCATCGCCGAAGCCCTTGGCAAGCAACACGAAGAGCTGGTCTGCGACCCGAACTGCCAGAAGTTCAGCGGCATCCCTGCCGAGATGCAGCGTACCTCCAAGTTCATGCAGGCCCCGATGTTCTTCAAGTACCGCAGCGAGACCGACATGATGCGTTACATGAAGAAACTCGAAAACCGCGACCTCAGCCTCAACCGCTGCATGATCCCGCTGGGCTCCTGCACCATGAAGCTGAACCCCGCCACCTCGATGTATGCCCTCAGCTGGCCTGAGTTCGGCAACATCCACCCCTTCGTCCCCGCCGACCAAGCGGAAGGCTACCTCGAGCTCATCGCCGAGATGGAGAAAGACCTCTGCGAGATCACGGGTTTCAAGGGCATGAGCTTCATGCCTAACTCGGGTGCCAGCGGCGAATATGCCGGTCTGCTCACCATCCGTCGTTACCAAGAGGCCAATGGTCAGGGTCACCGCAACATCTGCTTGATCCCTGCCTCTGCCCACGGCACCAACCCCGCCTCTGCCGCCATGGCTGGCATGCAGGTGGTCGTGGTGGCCTGCGACGAGCACGGCAACATCAACCTCGAAGACGCCAAGGCCAAGGCCGAGCAATATAAGGACAACCTGGCTGCCTTCATGGTCACCTATCCTTCGACCCACGGCATCTACGAGGACGGCATCCGCACCCTCGTGAAGATCGTCCATGACAACGGCGGCCAAGTCTACATGGACGGCGCCAACATGAACGCCCAAGTCGGTCTGACCAGCCCCGGTTACATCGGTGCTGACGTCTGCCACCTCAACCTGCACAAGACCTTCGCCATCCCGCACGGCGGTGGCGGTCCTGGCGTAGGCCCCATCGGCGTGGCCGAACACCTGAAGCCCTACCTGCCTTCACACATCCTGTTCCACTGCGGTGGCGACAAGCAGGAAGGCGCTGTTTCAGCCGCTCCGTTCGGTAGCGCTCAGATCCTCACCATCACCTACTGCTACATCAAAATGCTGGGCGGTGAAGGCCTGAAGAAAGCTACTATGGGCGCCATCATGAACGCCAACTACCTGAAGGAAAGACTGAAGGACTACTACCCGATCCTGTATACCGGCAACCACGGCCATGTGGCCCACGAGATGATCCTCGACATCAACGGCATCAATAAGACTGTTGGTGTGGCCGCCATCGACATCGCCAAGCGTCTGATGGACTTCGGCTTCCACGCTCCTACCGTGGCCTTCCCGGTGCACGAGACCCTGATGGTGGAACCCACCGAGAGCGAGCCTATCGCTGAACTTGACCGCTTCGTCGAAGCCATGATCCAGATCCGCAAGGAGATCAAGGACATCGAGGACGGCAAGGCCGAGAAGGGCAACAACATCATCAGCCATGCGCCATACACCGCCGAGATGCTGATGGCCGACAAGTGGGAGTTCCCCTTCAGCCGTCAAGAGGCCGGCTTCCCGATGAAGAGCGACGTCCAGGATAAGTACTTCCCGCACGTCACCCGCATCGACGATGCCTATGGCGACAGGAATCTGGTCTGCAAGTTCTCTGCTGAATAATTTGTTTCACGCAGAATTCGCAGATTCGACGCAATCAATTGTAGAGACGGTGCATGCACCGTCTCTACCAACCTAAACAAAAAAAAACGCAACCCAACCGGTTGCGTTTTTTATTTATATGTCAGCGATTTCTGAGTGAGATAGATTCACTGCAAATCAACGTCTCTGCTGCTGTTGCAGTTTGGCTTGTTGTTTCTGGGCCTCTTCGAGACGCTTCATGAAGTTGGATTTCTTCTGAGGCTTCTTCTTGTTCTTCTCGATGGTGGCGCGCACCTTGTCCTCGTTGATCATCTTACGGAAGACGAACATCTGGATGAAGGTGATGATGTTGACCAACATGTAGTAGTAGCTCAAGCCAGCCGAATAGTTGTTGAAGATGGCGAAGAACATGATGGGCATCAGGTACATCATCCACTTCATGGGTTTCATTTGCGGGTTGCTCGAATAGTCCATCTGCTTGTTGTTCACGTAAGTGTAGATGAGCGTGGTGATGGTCATCAGGATGGTGAACAGGCTGAGGTGGTCCATGCCGAGGAACTTCGGGAACTCGACGATGCTGTCGTAGGTCGAAAGGTCGTCTGCCCACAGGAAGGGCTGTTGGCGCAACTCGATACTGGCCGGGAAGAAACGGAAGATGGCGATAAGGATGGGGAACTGCAGCAAGGCGGGCAAACAACCCGAGGCAGGGCTCACGCCAGCCTGTCGTTGCAAGTTCAGCACGGCTTGTTGTTTCTTCATGGCATCCTCCTGCTTGGGATATTTCTCGTTGATGGCCTCCATCTCGGGCTTCAACACGCGGGTGATGGCCGACGACTTGTACGATTTGAATGCCAAGGGGAACAATAAGGTTTTGATGAGGATGGTCAAGATAAGGATGACGATACCATAGTTCCATTTCTCGCCAATGGGCTTAAGCCAATTAAACACTTCGATGACGCCATAGTTGATCCATCGGATCAGGAAAAAGTTACCGAGGTTGATTTGACGTTGCAGGTCAAGGCCATAGCTCTTCAAGGTCTTAAAGTGGTTGGGACCGAAATAGAGCTGCATCGGTATGGTGTTAGTCTCGGCAGTGACGTTGTAAGGCACCGAGATATTGGTTGACATCGACTTGAGGTAGCGTGGATTATCGGTTTTACGGGTCTTCACGGTCATCTTGGCGTTGAGGAACTCGTCCTTGGCCACGATGACGTTGCAGAAGAAGCGCTGCTTAAAGGAGACCCATTTCAGCTTGTTGTTGATCACATCGTCGTCATCCTTCATCACGTCAAGGTGCTCCACCTTCTTGTCGGAGAGCGAGCGATAATACACCGACTCATCGGCAAAACGGTCGTTGCTCTTTTCTTGTTTCTGAAGGTCGACGGCCCAGTCGATGCTCAGATAGTCGGCATTGTTGGCGATGACGTCTTTCAGACCCACGGTACGGATGTCGAAGTCGAGCATGTAGTTGTTGTCGCGGATGGTGTAGACGTATTCGACATACTTCGCAGGATCTTGCGTGAGCAGGCGCATGGCGAAGGTGACGCTGTCGCCTTCAGCCACGGTGATGTCGCCACCCGTGTAAGGCTTTCCGTTCAAGTAAGGCTTGAAATAGAACTGCGAGGTGTTGATGACGCGGTTTTGGGCAAAGAACGAAAGGTCGAACTTCGAAGTGGCCGTGTCGAACGAAATCAGCGGCAGAGAGTCGTAGGTTTTGTATTCCTTCAACTCCACCTGTTTCAAGAAGCCGCCTTTGCTGCTGAAGGTCAGCTTTTGCAGTTTGTTTTCGACGGTCCAGGTCTGTTCCGCACCTTCTGCCGAAGCAGCGAAGACGCCAAATTTCTCCGTCAAGGCATTAGCTTGTTGCTGGGCGAGAGTAGCCGAGTCCATCTCTGCCAAAGCAGTGGAATCGGTGATTTGGGCCAAAGCATCAGCTTCGCGTTGTTCCGCTTGACGGAGCGAATCCAAGGCCATCTGTTCCATACGGACGCGGCGGATAGAATCCTGGGCACGCTGTTGCTTTGCCAATTGCTCCTTGGACGGCGACATGAAATACATCCAGCCGAAGAGGATGGCAGCGATGAGGAGAAAACCAAAAAGGGTGGATTTATTCTTCATTATCGGATAATTTTTGCAAAACGAGCGGCAAAAATACGGAAAAAAACCTTATGTTGCTAAAGGGGAAGCAAATCTAAACCAAATCTTTTATAAATAAACGGAACACGGAACCTTGGTCCGTCCAAAGTCCCGCGTCCCGTTGTCTTTCAGCTATGGCTCATTTGCTCACCGCAACTCTTCCAGTATGCTCGTAGCCGTCCGTTGCCTTAATCCGTAACAGATAAACGCCTTCCGGAAGACAACCCATATCAATTTCATTTGTGTTTTGCACAGTCTTCACCTTTTGGCCCATGGCGTTGTAGACTTGCACTTCGGCAACTTCAATGCCATCTATCACTATCTTTTCTCTCGCTGGATTAGGAAAGAGTTCAACCTCTTCGGAATGCTCATCAACGGTTAGAAGATCTCCATTGATAATGACATCGAATTGTTTCTGCCCGGCACTCGATTCAACGGTAACCGTAGTTGTGGCATAGGTCTTCGAGGTGATATGTTGGGTATACATAATTATTCTGAAATACCTTCCAGCCTCCACGTCACACGGCAACTGACCTTCAGGCAAGATGCGCAAATAATGCGTGTCGTTTTCTGTAATAGAACTGATGGTAATAGGCGAATGCGTTCCGTAGTTTTGGTTTATCAACACCCCTACTTGTGGATTGTCCTGAGGAGACTCAAATACAAGTGTTGATTCACCCACAACGGTAAGTCCACGATCGGCAACTGCTGTATTAATCATCGCAACAACATGCCTTTCGCCCATAGAAGTAGTCATTCGGATGTCGAAAGGCGCGTAATTGTCCTTGGCAGGAAGACCTTGGCATAGAATCTCCACTTGAACAGACTCACCAGGTTGAAGTATGTAAGCGAAGTTTTGAGGCGATTGCACTTCAAGGAATGATTCTGGATCAAGGAAAATGTCTTGAATAGTCACCAATCCAAATGTTTGGTTATCAATGGTAAAATGCTGCAATAATTCCGTGCTTTCAAACCATAGCGTATCAGGAGTAATAATCAGTTCCTCCCAAAGTTGGAAATTCGCCGTGATTTGTCCTCCTCTTGCTATCATGTGGTCATATTCGGCCTCAGTGGAGATGGTATCGCCATCCTGGTTGGTCCAACAGACAAACTGGTAGTGTTCATTAGCCGAAGCAGAAAGATACGCTCTTTCACCGAAAAGGTAAGTTCCCGAGCCGATTGCCGTTCCACCTTCCTCGGGACAAGCCACCACATTGATTTCAAATTCCTCATACACCGACTTGCGACTGCGATAGATTTTGTCGTTGTTGAAACCAAAGCCATACAAATAGCCATCATCAGAAAGATACAGCTTTTCTACTTCGCTGTTTTTCCCAGAATTAATATAATCCCAAGTCTCTCCATTGTCGTCAGAACGGACAATGCCTACGCTCCAAGGCCAACTCCAACAAAACAAATTGGCGTACACAACATCGTTGTTATCAACAGCAAGTGACTCGACACATTTATTAGACAAAAACGATTGCCAAGTCGACCCATAATCACTTGACCGATGGAAACCCATGGGGTAAGCAGCACTACCCAAATAAATAACATCTTGTGAGTTTTTTGCTAAACTGCGTTTATCGGTATTGTCAAACCCAAGGTTTTCCCATGTGTCGCCATTGTCAGCCGATTGGAATAGACCTCCTAACCCCATGTAATTATAGTCTTTAATGGATGCCAACATTGTCCCGTTGTTCAGTTTCACCAGATTTACCACCACACTATTTCCATTTGGGTCTTCAAAGACATTTGTCCAAGTCGAGTCCCAATCTGTCGATTTGTAGATGCCGTTCCATGTGCCAACTAACAGGGAGTTATCAGCTGTAACACCAAAAGAAACACTACTCGCATTTGTAGGGATGGGAAGAGCCTGCCATTCCGTGCTTCCGGCTTCTCTTTTGTATAGCGAATTGGCATAATTTGAGCCTGCCAACAAAGTGCCATCTGTATGTTCGTAAAGACACAATATTCCGTTGTCTTCCAAGCCGATGAGGTTCCATGTCATTCCCCCATCTCTAGAGCAGTACACACCTGTTGCGCCTACGATAATGTTACCTTCGGAATCTACAATGAGTGAATGAATGCCTGTTGTGGGTGGGTTTATTTCCATCCAAAAATCGTCTTCCGTTTGCGCATGCGTCGTCACCCCTCCCGCCGTCAGCAAGAGCGCAAGTAAAGCGTAGAATTTGAGGTATTTCATATTATTTATTTTATTTGATTCTTTGTTTCTCTTGTAAAGATAGAGTGGGATTTGTTTAAGAGATGCTAGCGGTTTCAACCCCTGCGGAATCAAAAACGGGACACGGAATCCAAAGCTCCGCGTCCCGCGTCTAATAGTCTCGCAGAGTCACCGATCCACAATCCTGTCGCAGAAACTGATGTCCCGCAGTCTCGCGTCTCGACGTCCTGCGTCTTAATAGTAGCGATAGCTCTTCACCTGGCCGATGTGGCGAGCGAGGCGGACCACCTGGTTGCTGTAGCCGAACTCATTGTCGTACCACAGATATAGGATCACCGTCTTGCCGTCTTCGCTGACTTTGGTGGCCGGAGCATCGAAGATGCAGGCGCAGCTGTCACCAATGCCGTCGCTCGAGACGAACTCGGTGTTGCTGCTGAAGCGGATCTGCTCGATGAGGTTACCCTCAAGGCAGGCGAGACGGAAGGCCTCGTTCACCTCTTCAACCGTGGTGGCTTTCTCGACGTCGAGAGCCAGCACTGCCAACGACACATCTGGCGTAGGCACACGCACGGCGTTGCTCGTCAGTTTGCCCTTCAGCTCGGGGATGGCCTTGGCAGCGGCCTTACCGGCACCCGTCTCGGTGATGACCATGTTCAACGGGGCCGAACGACCACGACGCTCTTTCTTGTGGTAGTTGTCCAGCAGGTTCTGGTCGTTGGTGTAGCTGTGGATAGTCTCGATGTGGCCCTTCACAATGCCGAAGTTCTTCAGCATGACTTCCAGACCAGGAACAATGGCGTTGGTGGTGCAGCTGGCAGCCGAGAAGATGGTCTCATTTTCAAGGTCGAGCGTGTCTTGGTTGACGCCGTATACCACGTTCGGGATGTCGCACTTGCCAGGAGCGGTGAGCAATACCTTGGACACACC
>JAEEGI010006212.1_pt1 | contig 27033 bp, 23 predicted proteins | sample 8958751 | NCBI WGS metagenome assembly JAEEGI01 (sample SAMN16246545, study PRJNA631951) | gut metagenome | biome: gut microbiome; feature: rumen; material: KS-attached | host: Bos | place: Iran: Karaj | collected 2018-10 | reverse complement strand
AATGATACCGTATTCCGCTCTTTCCACATCATAATCCGCAGCCTGAATGAGTTTTAAAAGGATGTTCTCCACATCCTCACCCACATAACCTGCTTCGGTGAGAGTCGTGGCATCCGCAATGGCAAAGGGTACATTTAAGAGCTTTGCCAGTGTCTGTGCCAGATAAGTCTTTCCCGAGCCGGTGGGTCCGATCATCAGAATGTTACTTTTCTGAAGCTCCACATCAGACTTTGTTTCATACAGTATTTTCTTGTAATGATTGTAAACTGCAACGGAAAGGACCTTTTTTGCCTCATCCTGACCGATAACGTAATCATCAAGGAATTTCTTGATCTCTCTGGGCTTAAGGAGATTTATGCTGCTCTCCCAGCCTCTGGCCTTGTCAGAAACACCATGTTTTCCGTCACGCATTTTTTCAACGCTCACGGAATCGTCATCTTCATCGTCGTCCATGATCTCGGCACAAAGATTAATGCAATCCGTGCATATGTATACATTGGGCTCAAGACCCGAAAAGAGTCTTACGCCGTCTTCCGCAGACCTTCCGCAAAAGGCACAGCGAACATTATCCTGTGATTTAGCCACGTGACCTCCGTAAACTATCTGCTTGTAACAATCTTGTCGACAATTCCGTACCTGACAGCTTCCTCAGCAGTCATGAAGTTATCACGCTCTGTATCTCTTGCGATCTCTTCTACGGTTCTTCCGGTGTTGTCTGCAAGGATCTCATTAAGTCTCTTTCTGATGGCAAGGATGTGCTCAGCAGCGATGTTGATCTCTGTAGCCTGTCCCTGTGCACCGCCGGAAGGCTGATGGATCATGACCTCGGCATTGGGAAGGATGTAACGCTTTCCCTTTGTTCCTCCGGCAAGAAGGAATGAAGCCATGCTTGCAGCCATACCGATGCAGATGGTCGAAACATCACACTTAATGAAATTCATAGTGTCATAGATTGCCATTCCGGCAGTGATCACACCACCGGGAGAATTGATGTAAAGTGAAATGTCCTTTTTGGGATCCTCCGCCTCAAGGAAAAGAAGCTGAGCAACCACAAGGCTTGCGGTTGTTTCATTGACTTCCTCACCAAGGAAGATGATCCTGTCCTTTAAAAGGCGGGAATAAATGTCATAAGAGCGCTCGCCCTTACTTGTTTGTTCTACGACATACGGTACTAAGCTCATACATTGTCCTTTCCTGTAAACGCTTACTCCTCAGTCTTCTTGGGAGCAGCCTTCTTTGTTGTTGTCTTCTTTGCAGGAGCCTTCTTTTCTTCAGCTTCCGCATCTTCTTCCGTGCTTTCTGTTTCCTTCTTTGCAGCAGTCTTCTTTGCTGCTGCCTTCTTTGCTGCCTTCTTCTCAACCAAAGTTGAAGAGATAAGGTCTACGGCCTTTGTAACGCAGATATCTTCTGCAATTGTCTTCTTCTCGGAATCAGTGATGAGTTCCTTGAGCTTCTCAACATCCATCTGATACTGCTCAGCCATCTTCTTGATCTCTTCTTCGATCTCTTCGTCTGTAGCCTTGAAGCCCTCTGCCTTTGCAACAGCTTCAAGAACCAGTCTGCTTTGGATCCTCTTTTCGGCCTGAGGACGGATCTGCTCAAGAAGCTTCTCCTCATTAAGGCCGGTAAACTTGAAATACATGTCGGGTGTAAGGCCCTGCTGTCTCATTCTGTTTACAAAATCATCATACATCTGCTCTGCCTGAGTGTCGATCATGGGAGCGGGAATGTCCATCTTTGCTTCTGCAATGATGGCATCAACGGCAGCATCTTCCTTAGCGGACTTTGCAGCCTTAACCTTATCCTCCTCAAGCTTCTTCTTTACATCAGCCTTGTACTCTTCAAAGGTATCGAATTCGGAAACGTCCTGAGCGAACTCGTCATCAAGCTCGGGAAGTTCCTTCTTCTTAATGCCGTTAACCTTTGTCTTAAATACTGCAGGCTTTCCTGCAAGGTTAGCTGCGTGATACTCTGTGGGGAATGTAACATTTACATCAAATTCATCACCGATCTTGTGTCCGATGATCTGATCTTCAAATCCGTCAATGAAAGAATGGGAGCCGATAACAAGCTCGTGATTCTCTCCCTTACCGCCTTCGAAAGGAACTCCGTCAACGGAGCCTTCGTAATCGATAATTGCCATATCGCCGTCAACAACAGCTCTGTCTTCAACTGTAACCATACGGCTGTTCTGTTCCTGAGCCTTAAGGATCTCAGCGTTAACTTCATCATCGGAAACTGTTGTGTCAACAGCTTCAACTTCGATTCCCTTGTAGTTTCCGATCTCTGCTTCGGGCTTAACAGCTACTTCAGCGGAGAATACAAAGTCCTTACCATCCTCAAGTTCTACAATATCGATTCCCGGACGGGAAACGATCTCAAGTCCGGATTCCTTTGCTGCGTCTGCATATGCATCGGGAATGATCTCATTTGCGGCATCTTCGTAGAATACGCCCTTGCCGTACATCTTTTCAATAATGCTTCTGGGAGCTTTTCCCTTTCTGAAGCCCTGGATCTCAATCTTGTTCTTGTTCTTCTGATAAGCTTTTTCAATTGCCTTTTCAAAATCTGAAGCCGCTACCGTAATGATGAGCTTCACCATGTTCTTCTGCTCGAGGTTCTCGATCTTAACCATTTTAAAAATACTCCTTTTCTGATGCCTTCTATTGTTTTTGTCTTCTATTTTCAGTCTGCAAATATCACATTTTAACAGACATGACCGCATTTTGCAAGTACTTCGATCAAATCATCCACAACTTTCTCACAAGTCTGCATTGTAGAAGCTTCTGCCATAACTCTTATAAGGGGTTCCGTTCCGGATTCTCTCAAGAGGACTCTTCCCTCTCCCGCAAGTTCTTTTTCTGCAACCCTGACAGCTTCTTCCACCCTCGGATCTTCCTTTGCGGCCTTCTTGTCCTTAACACGGACGTTTTTAAGGACCTGGGGATAGGTCTTCATTTCTTTTGAAAGCTCCGAGATCGGCAGTTTTGACTCAAGCATCACTTCCATAACCTTTATGGAAGTCAGTATACCGTCTCCGGTCTTGGCATATTTTGAAAAAATGATGTGGCCGGAATTTTCTCCGCCAAGGGAGTGGCCGTTCTTCATCATATTCTCAAATACGTACTTATCTCCGACTTTTGTCTGCTCGTATCTGATACCCTTTTTCTCCAGTGCCTTGTACAGGCCCATATTGGACATTACGGTAGTTACGACTGTATTATTGTTAAGCTCGCCTCTCTGAGCCATGTAAACAGCGCACATGTACATGATCCTGTCGCCGTCCACAACATTTCCTTTTTCGTCAACACACAGACATCTGTCCGCATCACCGTCATAGGCAAAACCGACATCCAGTTTATTGTCGAGAACAAACTTCTGCAGATTTTCTATGTGTGTGGATCCGCAATTGAGATTGATGTTCAATCCGTCGGGCTCATTTGCATATACAAAAGTTTTTGCACCCAGAGCATCAAAAACCCCCTTTGCCACAGTTGTAGCCGATCCGTTCGAAAGATCCAGTCCCACCTTGATGCCGTCGAAAGAGCGGGTGGCAAGGGAGATCAGATGACCTATGTAACGATTTCTTCCCATGGCGTAATCTATGGTTTTGCCGATGGCTTCTCTCTTTGCGAGAGGAAGATTATCCTCCTCCGAATCTATGTACTCTTCGATCAACGCTTCAATATCGGCTTCCAGCTTAAATCCGCTGCCGTTAATGACCTTGATCCCGTTATCATAAAAAGGATTATGGCTTGCGGTGATCATAATGCCGCAGTCAAAATCCTCACTTCTTACAACATAAGACACACTGGGTGTCGTGGTAACATGAAGAAGGTAGACATCCGCTCCGCCTGCTGTAAGCCCCGCAACCAGCGAATACTCAAACATGTAACTCGATCGTCTCGTATCTTTTCCTATAACGATCTTAGCCTTGTGATCCTTACCGTAGTAGCACCCCAAAAATCTTCCGACCTTAAATGCGTGTTCCACTGTGAGATCCACGTTTGCTTCGCCTCTGAAGCCGTCGGTACCAAAGTATTTACCCATTTCAAACTAACTCCGATCTTTAATTTATTAGAACTCAGCCCCTGTTCCGGAAGAGGGTATTTTTGCCTTGAGTTTTCTGTTGCATTCAACTCTGTTTCTTCCACCCTGCTTTGCCTTATACAGGTACTTGTCCGCTTTGTTGTAGATTCCCGTAAAACTGGACTGTTCATCCAGCTCGGAAAGATAGACACCGATGCTGACCGTAACCACATCTCCCTTGCCTGTGGCATGAGGGATCCCCATAGCCTCGACACCTGAACGGACTTCTTCCGCCACCGTATAGATCGAAACGGCATCCAGTCCGTAAATGAAGATCAGGAACTCTTCTCCGCCTATCCTTGAAGTGAAGCCCCTGTCACCCACCGTATCGGCCACACACTTGGCCACCATCTGAAGACAACGGTCCCCCTGCACATGTCCGAAACCGTCGTTGTACTTTTTGAAATGATCGATGTCCAGGATCATCATTCCCACAAGTGAATTACTCTCCTGACATGCTCTGAAGATCTTCTTTGTAGCCCTCTCAAGTCCTCTTCTGTTGATGAGTCCCGTAAGCGGATCTCTTTCTGCCTGACGGACCTCTTTTTTGGCAATGAGTTCCTGTCTTGCGAGTTCAGTTCTCATCTGTTCGCTCTCTCTCGAGAGGATAAAGGAGAAGACATGGGCAGCCGCCACAAAAATGTACTGTACGTAGTTCAGGGGTTTTCCGTATCTGTAGGAAAAAATGATTATCAACGCCAGCCCGGCAAGTTCTGCCAGCATCACAAAAATGTAAGCTGCGTTTCCGAACACCACGGTGTATGCACAAAAGATCACGATGATGTAATAAAAGCATATGCTTCCGAAACACTTGGTGGTAACCACCGACAGAAAACTTCCGTATCCGATCATGAAAGCGATAAAGACATAGGGCACGAGAGTGTAGTATTCTCTCGCTTCATTCTGATCGATCAGCTGGAAGATGATCCCAAAGATCGCACAGACAAGGGCAAAGATCGCGCCGGGCACGATAAAAGCTATATTCTGCTCGGAAAGCTGAAGCGTCCCCATAAGGATAACACCAAGTCCCGCAAACATTCCGAGCACAAAAGCTCCGGCTCTGCATCGGTAAATGTTGCTTTTACCTATGATATCGACGAATTCTTTTCTCATCAATATGTTTTTCGGTGCTCGTCTTTCCTGCATACTATCCCTTTCTGTTTCAAAAGTATTTTACATTATAACATATTGCCCCGGAATGCGCCACTTTATTTTATCCGGTCACAACCGCACAAAAAGAAGGCAGAGACTCCTTCTCCGCCTTCTTTTGTATTGTATAAAAGCTGCACTTGTTACTGATTTGATTTCATGGCCTCGATAGCCGAGATCTTTGTCGCTCTGCGGGCGGGAATGTATCCCGATACCACACCCACAAACATTCCGAAGACCGCTGCCGCAAAAGGAAGCCAGAAAGGGATCACCGAGAACTTTGCCCCTTCAACATCGTAGACCGCACTGGTCTGCATGATGGCTGCAAAGATCGGCTGACCGTATTTGTTGATAAAGAACGAAACAAGATAACTGAGCATGATACCGATGATACCGCCCATAAGTCCGATCAGTGCCGCCTCATAAAGGAAGAGCCTTCTGATGTCATACACCTTGCAGCCCAGTACCTTCATGATACCGATCTCTCTTGTACGCTCGTAGATCGACATGACCATAGTGTTTGCGATGTTGATGGCAGAAACAAGCATTGCCAGCGCACCGATGGCACCCAGGACCACCTGGATCATATTGGAAGTCTGCTGCAAAGGCTCCAGGTACTGCATGTCGCTGTATGTACCGTAGCCCAGCGCTTTAATGGCTTCCTGCACCTCTACCACGTTGTCGATGTTATCAACATTCACATAGATCGCAGAGTAGGATTCCAGCACCTGCATGGCCCGTTTTCTGTCGGCTACTGTCAGGGTAGAGGCATATTGCTTCCACATTTCCTTAAAGAAATCCATGTCCACATAACATGTGGAGTTGTATTCCCAGTTGTCGGATTCTTCCATAACGGCGAAATTACCGAGACCGGGGTTCATTTCGATCTTATAATCTTTTTTTCTCGGGTTCTTTTGATAATTCCATTCGGGAAAAGTAAAGGTTATCTTTTCCTGAGTGGGATCGATCGTTTTTTCTTCGTATTTTCTTCCGCTGTAGTAGTAAAAGCTCTGCAACGTACCGTTGGCGATCACTATCTTTTTGTTATCCGTTGCGGTAGGATAGGTTCCGTAGGTCAGTTCGGGAAAACCGAATTCACCGAAAGCATCTCTTCCGATAGCCCGAAGCTGCACGTAAGTAGAGTACTTTCCGCTCTTAAACTGGCCGTTTTGATCAATGATCGGCGCGATGGCCTTGACATGTTTTATACCACGCAGCTGCTCCACCAGCGAATCATCCAGGGTCTGCTTTTTGTCTCCCGTCCAGTTTCCGCTTTCGTCAAAACTCGAGCTGTATTGCTGGATCTGGATGATGGTCATGGCACCGTTTTCCATGTAGGTCTTTTCGAAAGTCTCATTGATGCCGATACCGATGGAGACCATTGAAACGATAGAGACCGTACCGATGACCACGCCCACTACGGTCAGCGCCGTTCGGGCTTTTCGTCTGGAAAGATTACGAAGACCCATCTTTAATAAGTCCCATAAATTCATATAAAAGCCCTCATTTAATCGTCAAATTCTTCTTCCTTGGCTGACTTCTTTTTCTTTTTCACAACAATAACAACAACTACCGCAATGACTGCAACCGCTGCCGCTGCTCCGGCAATGAGAGGAACGCTCACTTTTTTCTTGCTTCCGTCTACATCCGTATTATTACCGGGATCGATCATTCCGCCGTCAATGGGGAAATCAATGATGCCGATGTCCATGCCACCGTTCATGTCTCCGTTTCCGGCCTCGCTTACAAACGCGGAGGTGCTGTTTTCCTTCGTCACTTCTTCACCGTTGGAATCTTCCATGTGGATGATGATCCTGCACTCAGCATTTCCCGAAACCAAAGGTCTTACCGTGCACTCAACGAACTCAGGTGAACCGGGTCCGACGTTACCGATGTAATGAGAATTACCGGTTGCAAGTTCAAAATCTCCCTCGATGGTTACGTAAACATTATTGAGGGTCGATCTGCCCATGTTGTAAAATTCAAATGTAAGAGGGCATGTTGCTCCTATGGTGGGAATGTTCCAGTCACCTATCTGAATGTTCTCGCACTGAGCCCTTAAAAGTTCATTGACCTGTAAAAGTATCTCATCACTGGCAGTTACGCTGTTCCCGTTTTCGCTCTTCGTTTCCGCATCGTACTCATACTCCATGTCCACAGTGATGGGATATGCTCCTGTCTGAAGAGAGGAAGAAGCCTTTAAGTTGATGGAGATCTCCTTTTCCTCGCCGGGAAGGATCTCGCTCACAAAGAAAGTGTTGCTTCCGGCAGTAACCGAGAAGTTATGGCTTGTAACCTTTACCTTGATGTTTCTCGCAACCGATTCATCGTTTGTATTCTTAATGTTAAACCTGTATTCAAACTTGCTTCCCGCAAGGATCTCTTCACAATCGGTGGAGAAATCGGTAACCATGAGCTTGGGTTTGGAAACTGTATTGCCGTCTCCGCTTCTTCCGGGGATCACATTGAGAACGTAGACCGTCGCTGTACCGTCAATGTCAGCTCCGTGTTTGTCCTGAGCGGTGAAGTTCAGAACAAGGCCGTTGGTTCCTCCCTGAATGCTGTTACCGCACTTGTAGGTAACGCTCATCTTCTTTGTCTTTCTTCCGTTAAGGTCTCCTACCAGAATGTAGGGATTGGAATCGATGGGTTCAAAAGCGGAAGACGAAACATTTCCGAGGAGCAGTTTTATGTTTCTGAAGTCAGTATCTCCGTTGTTCTCAAGATCGAAGGTGAGAGTTACGTTCTCTCCTCCCTTGGGCTTTTCGGGGGACTGCTTGACATTTTTGACTACAAAGCTGGAAGCCTTTGTAAATTCCTCAACGCCCATAAGGTCCACAATAACATAGTAACTGGAATCCGAATAGGTAGCTCCCGAGTAGTCCCTGCAGGTTACGGTGATGGGAAGATTAAATCTGGAGGATTTTGCTTCCGCTTCCACAAGGAACTTAAATGTGGCACTGATCGATCCCTCATGAGGAGTGGAACCCATTTTCTGCTTCATGGGAGCATCTGCGGAAATAAGGTTGCTGTTGCCGCCGATGGATACATAAACATCATATGCATCCATCTCGCCCACATTCTTCATCCTGATGGGGATCTCAAAGTACTCACCGGCTTTGGCCGTAAATCTGGGGTCACTTTCAAGTACAAACAGGGGTTCGCTTGCTGCAGTCACGACATCGAGGCTGACTTTGAACGCTCCCGTGTTTGCGTAGGAAGGATTTGCGCTGTCATCGTAACCGATAGGCTTGGAGTCATAAGCTGTAAGTCCGAAGCTTATCTTTCCGACCTTAGCAAGATCACTTACCGTAATGGTGTAATTGATCTCGACAATAGCGTTAAATCGAAGCCTTGTTTCGCTGATAAGAGCAGACTGGCCATAAGGCTTAACATCAATTTTACTGAAAGTAACCATGTTATCATCTGACTTACCGACAAAAACAGGATTTACATAATTCCTTGTCCCATCTTTAAGAACGAAACGTTGCGTAATATTGTATGTTTCTCCTGCTTCCACCATCATGGAATCAGGTCCGTAGAGCAGGACCAACGTAGAATCCGGCTGTTGGATCCTGTCTCTGTCAAACTGTGCGTAATCGGAATTGGATCCGCTGATGGAAGATGCAAACACCTGCACTCCTTTGTTTCCGGCAATCGTTGCACTGACTGAAAGAACAAGTGCAAGTGTGGCTGCCGCCGCCTTTCTTAAAACTGATTTCATTTGTATGAGCCTCCTCATTTAAACAGCCGCATCTGCAGCCTGATTTATCTTGGTTTCAACTATCTTTCCGTCCGAGATCCTGATGACCTTATCGGCATATTCGGTAAGTGTCGGATCGTGAGTGACCATTACAATGGTCTGGTGGTTTTCTCTCGCCATCTGTTTGATAAGTGTCATAACCTCCACGGTAGTCTTGGTGTCAAGGTTACCTGTAGGTTCGTCCGCAAATATGATCTTCGGTTTTGCCACAAAGGCCCGGGCAATGCCCACTCTTTGCTGCTGTCCGCCGCTCATTTCCGATGGCTTGTGGTCCATACGTTTTTCCAGACCGACTTTTTTCAGCATCTCTTCGGATTTTTTGCGTCTCACCTTCCTCTTCTCTCTTTTAAAGATCAAAGGAAGCTCCACATTTTCAAGTGCAGTCATGGTCCCTATCAGATTGTATGACTGAAAAACAAATCCCAGACTGCTTTGTCTGAAGTCTGCAAGCCTTGCTTCCGACATCCGGGTTATGTTTTTCCCTCTGAGGATGATGTCCCCCGAGGTAGCTTTTTCTATGCCCGCAAGCAGATTCAAAATGGTCGATTTTCCGGATCCCGATGTACCTATAAGGCAACAGAAATCGCCATCCAGAACATCGAACGAAACATCGTCCACGGCCTTGATCTTTTCATCGCCCATCCGATAGATCTTTTTCAGATTTCGAACTTCGATCATCTTTTTTCGGGCTTTCACTTCTTCGCTCAAAGCATATACCTCCGTTTCCCCTTTATGATTTTTTGTCTCTTTCCTATAAGTCGTAATTTTTTTGTTTTCGTTTCGAACCTTGTTAAAGAAAAAACACGGCGGTAAGATCCGCCGTGTCACATTAAACTATTTCAGGGAATCCCCGGTGAAAAGCTGGGAATAAGGTCTCTCTATCCTCTTTGCATCATAAAGCTTTTTGAGCCTTGTGATCACTTCATAGAGACGTTCCACATCTATGGGCTTTGCCAGATGGTCATCCATTCCGGCTTCTCTCGATACTCTGATGTCCTCAGCGTAAGTGTTGGCAGATAAAGCAACTATGGGAACTATCTTTGCATCTGCCCTCGTCATGTTCCTGATCCTCTTTGTTGCTTCGATACCGTCCAGTTCCGGCATCATAATGTCCATAAGGATCAGATCGTAGGTAAAGGGAGCTGACTTTTCAAACATCTGTACCGCTTCCAGACCGTTCATCGCTGTGTCGACCGATACATTCCTGTCCTCAAGCATAAATTTGGCTATCTCAAGATTCAATTCGTTATCTTCAACCAGCAGCATGCGGGAACCTGATATTCCTTTTCCTATATTTTCCGCCCTTTCTTCTTCGGTCTCACTGGTCTTACTGTCAATGGTGAAAGGAAGTGTAAATGTAAATCTGGAGCCTTCACCGATCTCACTCTTCAATTCGATCTTTCCGCCCATGGCTTCCACAAGTTTTTTAACGATGGCAAGGCCGAGACCCGTTCCCGTGTAATCGGACCCCTTGTCGGTTTTTTCCTGGGCAAAAGGTTCAAAAGCACTGTTTATGAATTCCCTGCTCATTCCGATACCGGAATCCTCGATGCTGAAGGTGAAAACGACTCTTCTTCTGTCGATCACTTCTTCGCCCACTTCTATTGTAACATTTCCGTTGTCTTTATTGAATTTAACGGCGTTGCTCAACAGGTTGGTGAAGATCCTTCTGGTGTAAAGCTCACATCCCACCACCTTTGTCACAGTGAGTTCAGAGCTGTCCATGTAGACACAGATATCTCTTTCTTCGGCCTGTCCCACCGCAAATTCCAGACTTTGTCTCAGAACTTCTCCGATATCAAAGCTCTCGCTGGTGATCTCAATGTCTCCGTTGTCAAGCTTTGACATGTCCAGGATCTCATCTATAAGTACAAGAAGGTGACTGGAACTGATATCGATCTTTCTGATGCAATCCCTGACACGTCTGTTGTCTTCGGGATTCTTTTTGATGATCTCCACCATTCCGTGAATAGCATTCATGGGTGTCCTTATGTCATGAGACATCCTTGCCAGAAAATCCGTCTTGGTGGAATCAGCTGCCCTGGCTGCCGCTGCTTTTTCTTTAAGGTTGTCAGCCATAACGCTTATGCTGTTGGTCACAACACCGATCTCGTCGCTGGCATCGGTCTTTGGTATGGAATCAAGATCTCCGGTCGCCACACCGTCTGCCTGTCTGGTAAGCCTTTTAAGTCTTTTAATGACCACGCTGGTCAGCAGATCCGAGATGGTGACGGAGATCATGAGCATGACAATGGCAACAACGATGTATGACACCCTTGTCGGCTTGAATTCATTTAAATATCTTGTCATCTCCTCGGGGGAATCGGACATTTTTTTGATAAGAATGCCCTGGGCACTGAAAACAAAAAACCCGAAAAACGTCAGAACAACGCCCTGGATAACCGTGATCGAAAGCAGGATCTTTGCTCTCAAAGATGCCTTGTAATTGAACCATGCTACGATTTTCTTCATGCTGACACTCCCTGTAAGTATAAAAGATTATTGTTGCACGTAAATTTGATTATATAACGGGAACTACATCAAAAGTTTATTTTTGAGACATGGCTTCCGCGTAGCCCAAAACACGGTTTCTGGAGGAGATGTCCATTTCCCTCATGGCCTTCACCACAGTGTACTCATCCGTTCCGTTTTCAACCACGATCCTGTCGTCCTGACCGTACTTTGAATTCTCCGTCACCGTCAGAAGTTCATAGGGGCTCACTTCCAGAACCTCACAGATCTTCATTATCTTATCCGATGCGGGATTGGTCTGTTTTCTCTTCCAGTCGCTGACAGTGCTTTCCGAAATCCCTGTTCTTAATGAAAAGTCCTTTTGTTTGATGTTCTTTTCCTTCAGAATTTTGAAGATTCTTTCACCGATCGTCATGTTTCCTCCGAAAAACTTGCAAAAATCCGTTTTTTCGAATATAACAATCTTTAAGATGGCTGTCAAGAACTATCAGTATAAAAAAGGATAAATTTGAGTGGATTTTTTTCGTTTTAAGACTATAATGTAAAAAGACACGGCCTTTAGGGCTTAAACAAAACTGGAGGAATTCATATGAAAGTAACAAGATCCGCATTCGGAAAAACCGGTGACGGCAAGGAGGCTACGCTGTTCACTCTTGAAAACTCCCACGGGATGAAAGTAACGCTCTGCGACTACGGTGCTACCGTTGTCAGCATTTTTACACCCGATAAGAACGGAAAAGCAGAAGACATCACCCTCGGCTACGATGATGTTAAGGGCTACGACGAGAACGGCACCTACTACGGAGCATTCATCGGACGTAACGGAAACCGTATTGCCAACGCTTCTTTCACCATTAACGGAACAAAGTACGAGCTTGACAAGAATGACGGTCCCAACAACCTGCACGGCGGCTTCAAGGGATACAACAATTTCATGTATGAATCCGAGGTCTTCGAAGATCAGGATGAAGTTACCGTTGAGTTCTCCCGTCTCAGCCCCGATATGGAACAGGGTTTCCCCGGAAACCTTGATGTCAGTGTTTCCTACTCTCTTACCGAAGAGAATGAACTCGTGATCGAGTATCATGCCGTTTCCGACAAGGACACCGTTGTTAACCTCACAAACCACACCTTCTTCAACCTTGACGGTCAGTCATCCGGTTCTATCCTCGACACCTTTATGAGGATCGATGCGGATCATTTTACTCCTACCGATGACCTTCTCATCCCCACCGGAGAACTCCGTGAAGTTGAAGGCACTCCCATGGATTTCAGAAAATCCACCAGGATCGGTGACAGGATAGAAGCCGATTACCTTCCTTTAAAGCAGGCAGGCGGCTACGACCACAACTACTGCCTCAACAATTCCGGTACCGATTGCGAACTTGTCTGTGAAGCTGTCAGCAAAAAATCCGGCAGAAAGCTCGAAGTTTTCACAGATCTTCCCGGAATGCAGCTCTATGTCGGCAACTTTATCGACGGCAAGGTAGCAGGTAAAGGCGGTTATGTTTACAAAAAACGTGAAGGTTTCTGCCTTGAGACCCAGCTCTTCCCCGATGCCTGCAACGAAAAGCCTTATTTCAAGTCTTCCGTTCTGAAGGCAGGTCAGGAATACGAAACAGCTACCATCTACAAATTCTCTGTTGAAAAATAAATTTAGTTGCCAATCCCTTTTTGCGGTGTTACAATATCGTGGGCTCGTTGGAGCATCAACCGTTAAATACAAGCGAATTGAATAAAAGCTCAGGAGGCAAAAACATGTCAACAACTTACATTATGGATCATCCGCTCATCCAACACAAGATCGGTATCATGAGAGATATGAACACCTCAACAAAGGAATTCCGTGCTCTCGTAACGGAAGTGGCAATGCTCATCTACTATGAAGCAAGCCGCAATCTCCCTCTCGCAGACAAAGAGATCGAGACTCCCATCACCAAGACCACGGTCAAGGAGATCGCAGGAAAGAAATTGTGCGTGGTTCCCATTCTTCGTGCCGGAATGCAGATGGCTGAGGGCGTGCTTCAGCTCACCCCCAACGCAAAGGTTGGACACATCGGTCTTTACAGAGACGAAGAGACTCTTGAGCCTCATGAATACTTCTGCAAGCTTCCTCAGGACATTACGGAGCGTGACGTTTTCGTAGTCGACCCCATGCTTGCAACAGGCGGTTCCGCTGATGCTGCCATCACTCTTTTAAAGAAGCGCGGTATCAAGAAGATCCGTTTCCTCTGCCTGATCGCAGCTCCCGAAGGAGTTGAAAGACTCCAGGCTGCTCACCCGGACGTTAACATCTACATCGGTGCTCTCGACAAGTGTCTGAACGAGAACGGCTACATCGTTCCCGGTCTCGGAGACGCCGGCGACAGGATCTACGGAACAAAATAGATAAACTCAAGAACGCGGCAGTCACCTGCCGCGTTCTTTTTAACCAACATCTATTTTTTAGGAACTTATAATCTTATTTAAGGACGGAAACAGCATCGGTGATCGTCTTTTCCAATGCTTCACTGCCGTATTTGTCCACCTCGGCTTTATTTTTTTCGCCGTGAGTGAGGCAGCCTGCGCCTCCGATACATCCGCCCACGCATGCCATGCCTTCTATGAAATTGGCCTGCAGTCGTCCGGCTTTCTTTTGAAGCAGCGCCACCTTACACTGTTCTATTCCGTCACAGGAACAAGGCTGAAGAACGAACTCAAGTCCCTGCTCCTTCACGGCTTCCGCCACCGCATCAGCCAGTCCTCCGCTTCTCGCAAAGATCCTTCCGAAATAGGAAGCATTGTCGAGCACGCCTTCTTCAAGTGTTGTAATGTCTATCTCCCTGCTGTCAAAAAGAGCCTGAAGCTCTTCGAATGTCATAACGGCATCCACGTAAGGCTTCACTTCTTCCCTTTGCACTTCAGCCTTTTTGGCCGTGCAGGGTCCTATGAAAACGATCTTGCAGTTTTTCTCATGATCCTTTATGTACCTGGCAATAGCCGCCATGGGTGAAAGATTGTGTGAAATGAACTGTGTAAGATCCGGGAAATTCTTTTCTATATAGCTCACAAATGCCGGGCAGCAAGAACTTGTCAGAAAGCCTTTTTCCGCCAGTTCCCTTGCTTCCGAAAGAGCTACCATATCAGCTCCGAGGGCCGCTTCGATCACTGTGTGGAACCCCAGGGAATGTATGCCTGTGATCACCTGTCCCAGCTTTGCGTACTTGAACTGACTGGAAACCGAAGGCGCAACAATGGCATAGATCTTGTAATCCTGATTTCCGTGGCTGCCCTTTAACATGTCGATCACGTTCAGAATGTAGGACTTGTCCGTAATGGCACCGAAGGGGCAGGCATAGACACAGGCCCCGCAGGAGATGCATTTGTTGTTGTCAATGCATGCCTGCTTTTCATCCCCCATGGAAATGGCCTTCACCTTGCAGGCTGTTTCGCAGGGGCGCTTGTAATTGTGGATCGCGCTGTAGGGGCAGACCTTGGAGCACTGTCCGCATTCGCGACACTTGGTCTTATCGATGTGGGCAACATGGTTCTCATCAAAAGTGATGGCCCCGAACTTGCACACGTCTTCACATCTGTGAGCAAGACAGCCTCTGCAGGCATTTGTTACTTCATAACCGCCCATGGGGCATTCATCACATGCAATGTCAATGACTTCGATCACGTTGGGATTCTGTCTGTTCCCGCCCATGGCAAGCTTTACGCGCTCTGCCAGGATGGCACGCTCTTTATAGACACAGCAGCGCATGGTGGGCACTTTACCCGGTACGATGATCTTTGGTATATCAAGGAGATTTTCCTGCAAAGTATCGGCCCATGCCTGTTTTGCAACTTCACGCAAAACCTTGTATTTCAGGTGCTGTACTTTGGTATCGAACTTTCTCATAGTTTTTCCTTTTTTATCTGTATTGATGGAGCTGTTTCCGGCTGTTCGTATCAGAAATAGCTCACCTTGATGCGTTTGCCCATCTTCTTTAAACAGGAGGACAGGTCTTCCACCAGGTTCATTTTAATATTGAAATTTATGGGCAGTTCCGGATTCTGATGAGCCGGATTCACCGCTCTTCCGACGTAGAAGTTGATGTCCGTCGCCTCTTCGAAAAGCATACGGCTGATCATGGAAGCTCCGTCATGTCCGAAGCCCCACTTTTCATACTGCTTGTTTTCTCCGATGGCGTCATGGGCGTATTCCACAACCCTGTTGACGGTGATGACTCCTTCCGTGACCAGATCCACTCCCTCTATCCTTGCGATGGGCGGAAGATCGGTGCTTCTGAAATTCAGATCCGCCTCCACCTTTTTCCCGAGGTATTTGGCAGCAATGGAGGAAGTGGTCCCACCGCAGATTATATGCTTGCCTTCCTTTGCAAAGAAAAGAGCCATCATGCGGTTTCCGTCGTCATGATCCCGGGGCGGTCCGAAAAGGATGTTCATGGGAACACGCTTGCGGATCTTTATGACACATGCCGTGGCATCGTCTCCGGGACGATTTCCGTAAAGCCTGTTCACCTCATCCAGAAGGATGGTGGAAAGAGTTTTGGCAGTATAGCCTCCTGCTGCGTTTGCTTCCATGAAGCCCACAATGTCTTCTCTCTTCCAGCCGAAATTGTAGGCCATTCCTATGCCTGCATGAGGACATCCGTCGCTCATTGCAATAAAGGTGTCGTCCTCTTTTAATTTGATGATGGAATGGTAGATCTTCTTTCCTCCGATGTTCATCTCGGTCATGGGATAATCGTAATTCTTTCCGTCCCGGAGCAGGAGCGTCAGAGGATTGTCGTATTGTATCAGTTCCATTTCACGGTTTTCAACGATGTGAAGGATCGTGAAAGTCGAATAGGCCACGCCCCTCACCGAGCATATGGGGAGTGTCTGGGCTATGGTTTCCACGCAATCGGACAGGGACAGGCCCTCAGCCATCATGGTGGAGATTATCTTACTTGTAAGTGTGGACAATATGCTGGCCTTAACCCCGCTGCCGAGGCCGTCTGCCAGTACAACAACGGTGGAATTCTCGCCGCTTTCCACCACATCCACATGGTCACCGCAGAGCTGCTCCCCCACATGCTTTATGCTCCGATAACCGATGTCTGCGCAAAGATCATTCATCGGAAACACTCTCCTTCAGCTTGGTCAGGGCGATCTTGGTCTCTGCTGCCGTTTCCCCGAGGAGGGAAGCGATCTCCTGCACGATGCGCATCTGCTTGTCCACGACCCTGTCCGCCGTTTCAACGGTCTGATTCCTCTGGGTTTCTCTCTTCTGTCTCTGCCGTTCTTCCTCCGTCACATCTCTCATGATGCAGAGAAGCATATGGTAAGTGGCGTCATAGATTATGGACTGTTCCACGTAGCGATTGTATTCCGCAAGGAAAGTCCTGCAGTTTTTAAGGCTCTTCCTGCTTTCCAGCACCTTTATGAAGGGCTTGGGATCCAGGATCCGGACAAGCTGATCCCCCAGGATGTCGGATGCGTATCTGATGTTCAGGATCTTCCTTGCGGAAGGATTTACAAGCTGCACCTCCAGGGTCTCATTCACAACGATAAGAGCATTGGGAGTGTTGCTCACGATGGCATCCGAGAAGCTTTCCGCCTTTTCCTTGAGATAGGGCAGACACATGGAGATGTCGGCCTTTCCGTGATAGATGGCTATGGCCTTTTCCCTGCAGGTATTGTAACCGCAGGAGCCGCAGTTCAGCTCATCCTCTTTACGGTTTTTCCCCATTTTCTTGAGGATCTCATCTATTTCACTTTCGGAAGGCGTTCCGTTTCTTAATTCGATCGCTTCAAAATTCTTTCTGAGTTTGTCCGCTTCAGGCTGAGGGACATCAAAATCCAGATGTCCGGCGTATTTTGAAACAGCTTTGTAATCAGCCACCGGAGATCTGTTGTATTTCTCCATTACAGGACCTCCGACGCAGCTTCCCACGCATGCGGACATTTCAATAAAACAGTTATGGATGTTGCCCTGCTGCAATTCCTTAAGGGCAGCGATACAGTTTTCGGTCCCGTCTATGGCAAGGTAGGTGTATCCCGGAATCTCTTCTGCCATGGTCTTAAGGATCCCTCCGGTAGTAGGAAAGAAGCGGGCACGGCTTTTTTCACACTCATCCATGTCCTGATCGAGAGTGATGTTCTGCTCATTGAGCCATTCCGTCAGTTCCTCGAAGGTGAGGACCGCATCCACCGGGCCCTCGTAATGCTCGGCTTCATCTTTTTTGGAAACGCAGGGTCCGATGAAAACAGTCTTTGCATCGGGATGAGCCTGCTTTATAAGAGAACAATGTGCCTGCATGGGAGACATGACATCCGCAAGAAAAGGAAGCATTGATGGAAAATACTTCTGGATAAGAAGATTCACCGAATGACAGCAGGATGAGATCAGAACATCTCTCTTCTCATCACGCAGCATTCTTTCGTATTCGTTCTTTACAATGGACGCACCGATGGCAGTCTCTTCCGCTCCCGCAAATCCCAGACGTTTTAAGGCTTTTTCCAGAGAGGAAAGGCCCGTGCCCGGGTAATTGGCAATGAAAGAAGGTGCAACACTTGCATAAACAGGTGCACCTGACTGTATCATTACTTTAACTTTTTCTGTCTCATCAACGATCTGTTTTGCATTCTGGGGACATACAACAAAGCACTGACCGCAGAGAATGCATTCGTTTCCGATGATATGCGCCTGGTTGCCCGAAAAGCGGATGGCCTTTACAGGACAATGACGGATACATTTGTAACAATTTTTGCAATTGGATTTTTTAAGCGTCAAACACTCTGACACGCCTATACCTCCCTTGCTTTAAGAACCGCGGGATAAACGGTTTTTTCCCAGAATTCTCCGAGGCTTTCCGGAGTGATACCTGTGTAAACTTCATCTCCCACGGAAATGGTGACTCCTATGCGATTACACCTGCCGGAGCAAAAAGCTCCGGTCAGGATGATCTCGTCTTCCAATCTGTTCTTTTCGATTTTTTCCTGCAGCATTTCCACTATGCGGGGTGCGCCCTTCAAATGACAGGAACTGCCGACACAGATCTCAACAAACAACATTACTGCACCTTTGCCTTAATTTCCTTCTCAAAGAAATCCTTTACAGTTTCGGGAGTGACAGAGTAGAACTCATCGTCAACCGTTACGCAGACGCCCATCTGGCATTTGCCCATGCAGAAGGTTCCTCCCAGTTCAACTTTATCTCCGAGCTTAGCTTCATTAATGTAATACTGAAGGCTTTCTACTACCTGACGCGATCCTTTGATGTGGCAGGAAGAGCCGATACAAACCGTTACTTTCATGATCATTCCCTTTCTTTTGCTTTATTCGTAATCCACTACGTTTACCCAGCTGTGAAGGAATTCCCGCTCCTTCTCGTTACCCTTTACGGACTGGGAAGCCGCTACGATGGGCATCCATTTCTGGATGTACTGCTTGTCGGTCTTACTCTTTAGGCAGAAAAGATCCAGATACTTCTCAGCACCCTCTATGTCTCCGTTCAGCCAGAAAAGCAGATAGGTTCTTGCCACATCCGCAGACGCATTACCCTGAGTGGCATGAGCCCAGTCAAGGATGTAAGGTGTTCCGTCAGAAGTAATGATGATGTTTGAAGGGTTGAAATCTCCGTGGCAGAGCTTGTTGTGCTTCGGCATTCCGTCAAGCCTTGTAAGAAGCTCATATCTTGTGGTGGCATCGAAATCCGTCATGGAGATCTTACGGTTCATCTTGTCTTTGAGTTTGGTGAGCAGAGGGCAGCTCTTGGACTGTACTTCTGTCTGAAGGTTTACAAACATTTCAAGGTACTCGTCCTTCTTCTCGGGTTTTTCCTGCATGAGCTGGGCAAGTGTCTTTCCCTCCACGTACTGTGTAATGATGGTCCACTTTCCGTCAAGGACAGTAACTTCATGGATCTTGGGAATGTTCAGTCCCGTCTCTTCTACCCGCGCCTGATTTAAAGCTTCGTTCAGAACGTCCGCCTTGGAATAGGTCGCATCAAAGACCTTCATGCAGAGATCTCCGTCACGGTAGACCGTCTTGTTGTTTCTGACTGCTATGATTCTGTCAAGTTTCATGATCTTTCCCTCCTTATGCCTTCTTCAGACCGCTCTTAGCACGGCGATAGGGCTGCTTAAAATTGTGAACGTCGTCTTCCGTTGTAAAATCAGATGCCTTGGGCATTGCGGGCTCTTCAAACTGTGCCTCGCCATAGTATGCATTCAGATACATCTGCTTTATCTCGCTCATGAGAGGATATCTGGGGTTAGCGCCTGTGCACTGGTCGTCGAATGCCTGCTCTACCATTGCGTCAAGTCTGTCAAGGAAGTCCTTCTCATCGGGAACATAGTCTCTGATGGTGGGCTTGATGCCAACTCTTGCCTTAAGATCGTTAACAGCCTTTATAAGGTTTTCAAGCTTCTCTGAATCCGTGTTTCCACCGAGTCCGAGTGCATCGGCAACTTCTGCATATCTTGCAAGTGTGTGGGGATGATCGTACTGTGAGAAGGTTCCCATCTTAACGGGAGCTTCCGCTGCATTGAAGCGGAGCACCTGCTCAAGCATCAATGCATTTGCGACGCCGTGAGCGATGTGATGGAATGCGCCCAGCTTGTGAGCCATGGAATGGCATACACCCAGGAATGCGTTTGCGAAGGCCATACCTGCCATTGTTGCGGCGTTTGCCATCTTTTCGCGTGCCTCAACGTCTGTCTGTCCGTTATCGTACGCTCTGGGGAGGTACTTGAAGATGTCGATCAATGCCTGCTTTGCAAGGCCGTCGGTGTAAGCTGTTGCCATCACGGAAGCATATGCTTCAAGTGCGTGTGATACAGCGTCGATACCGGATGCTGCTGTCAGTCCCTTAGGTGCGCTCATATGGAAATCAGTGTCGATGACTGCCATGTTGGGAAGGAGCTGATAGTCCGCAAGCGGATATTTGATGCCGCTTTCCTGATCTGTGATAACAGCGAAGGGAGTCACCTCGGAGCCTGTACCCGCAGATGTGGGGATCGCTACAAAGTATGCCTTTTCGCCCATCTTGGGGAAAGTGTAGACTCTCTTTCTGATGTCGATAAAGCGCATTGCCATATCCATGAAATCTGCTTCGGGATGCTCGTAAAGAACCCACATGATCTTTCCTGCGTCCATTGCGGAGCCTCCGCCCAGTGCGATGATGGTGTCCGGCTTAAAGGAACGCATGAGTTCCGCACCTGCCTGTGCACATGCAAGTGTGGGATCGGGAGCAACGTCAAAAAATGTCTCGTGAACTATGCCCATCTCATCCAGCTTGTCCTCGATGGGTTTTGTGTATCCATTATTGTAAAGGAAGGAGTCTGTAACAATGAAGGCTCTCTTCTTGTTCATAACTGTTTTTAATTCGTCAAGAGCTACGGGAAGACATCCCTTCTTTAAGTAAACTTTTTCCGGTGCACGGAACCAAAGCATATTCTCTCTCCTTTCGGCAACTGTCTTAATGTTGATGAGGTGCTTGACACCTACGTTCTCGGAAACGCTGTTGCCGCCCCATGAACCGCAGCCGAGGGTAAGGGAAGGAGCAAGCCTGAAGTTGTAAAGATCTCCGATTCCGCCCTGGGAAGAAGGTGTGTTTACAAGGATACGGCAGGTCTTCATTCTGCTCTGGAACTCGGCCAGTTTCTCCTGTTCGGTTTGCACATTTAAGTATATGGAAGATGTGTGTCCGAAACCGCCGTCTGCAATGAGCTGTTCAGCTTTCGCAAATGCATCCCTGATATCCTCAGCCTTGTACATCGCAAGAACAGGTGACAGCTTTTCATGTGCGAACTCTTCGCTGATGTCAACGCTTTCAACTTCACCTATGAGCACCTTTGTTCCTGCTGGAACCGTAACTCCTGCGAGTTCAGCGATCTTAGCAGCCTTCTGTCCAACTATCTTTGCATTCAGTGCTCCGTTAATCAGGATCGTCTTACGGACCTTTTCTGTCTCTTCGGAATTCAGGAAGTAGCAGCCTCTGTCCGCGAACTCATTCTTAACAGCGTTATAAACATTCTTGTGAACAATGACGGACTGCTCGGATGCACAGATCATTCCGTTATCGAAGGTCTTGGAATGAATGATGGAGTTTACGGCAAGGACGATGTCTGCGCTGTCATCGATGATGGCAGGTGTGTTACCTGCACCTACTCCAAGTGCGGGCTTTCCCGAAGAGTAGGCTGCCTTTACCATTCCCGGTCCGCCTGTTGCAAGGATGATGTCAGCTTCCTTCATAAGGAGATTTGTCATATCAAGGGAAGGAACATCGATCCACTCGATGATGCCCTCGGGAGCTCCGGCCTTTACGGCTGCATCCAGAACGATCTTTGCTGCCGCGATGGTGGAAGCCTTAGCTCTGGGATGGGGGCTTATGATGATGGCATTTCTGGTCTTTAAAGCGATGAGTGTCTTAAAGATCGCCGTTGATGTGGGGTTTGTCGTAGGGATCACGGCTGCGATGACACCGATGGGCTCAGCGATCTTCTTGATCCCATATGCCTTGTCCTCTTCGATCACGCCGCAGGTCTTTGTGTTCTTGTAGGCATTGTAGATGTACTCTGCTGCATAGTTGTTCTTGATGACCTTGTCTTCAACGATTCCCATTCCTGTTTCTTCCACTGCCATTTTGGCAAGGGGAAGACGGGCCTGATTTGCTGCGATGGCGGCAGCTTTAAAGATCTCGTCCACCTGCTCCTGAGTGTAGGTTGCAAAGACCTTCTGGGCAGCTTTGACACGTGCAAGTGTCGCTTCAAGCGCCTCTACGTTATCGATGATCTGTCTTTCTTTGATTTCCATAAGGACCTCCTGTATATAAAAAGAATCGGGGTTTCTTTTTTAGTTCGCCCATACTATACTCCGAAAAAGATTGTTAAAGAATTGTCAATTTAACATATCAGATATATATTTTTTGATATAACATTGAAATTCACTATTCACAAGCATTCCAAACAAAAAAAGGTGAAAACTCGTCGTTTTCACCTTTAGCTATGTATCATAAACCATAACATCAATCTGCTTTTCATTCAGATTCAAAAGTCTCTCTTTTTACCCTGCAAAGCTCCGTAATGAAAGCCTTGTCCATTTCCGAAAGAGTGTAATCCTTCTTGTAAATGATAACATCCTTGTAGATCTTGTTATTTTCCGCACATACCCTCTGTACCAGACCATAGCGTTTCAGAAGCTTCCCGGGGATCGTGGAGACCCACATGAAGGTGTCCAGGTTTTCCGCCAGTAATTCAAACTGGCTTGCCCTTTCAAACACAAGGATACGTTTGTCCATGTCCGGGAGCTCCTCTTTTCTTACCTCGGATAATGCAAGAGAAGGTACATAAGGATCTCCGTGTGCTATCTCGATGTGGTTCCTGAGATCCGAATAACTGATATCCGGGATCTTTGCCAGAGGAGAATTCTCACTCATGATGATGCTGTAGCGGAACTTTGTGATGATCTCATAAGTAAGCCCTTTGCTTTCCAGCATTTCCTTATAGTATTTGTCAAAATGCTCCGAGTACCGGATGATCCCCAGCCGGTAATTCTGCTCCAGCACGTTTTTTATGGCCCGGGATGCATTTGTTTCCTTATAGAAGATCTCGAATTCATTTTCATCGGACAAAGTACGGGAGAAATTGGCAAAGGCCTCACAGATGTAGCTTGCCCTGGGAACGGACACTGAGAATTTCTTTTTGTCCGTATAGCCTTTTTTAAACATATTCTCGACAGTATCCACCTGCTTAAGGATGCTGCCCGCATACTTCAGGAACTCCTCTCCTTCGAGAGTTACCTTCATTCCCTTGGGAGAACGCTCAAAAATGGTGACGCCCAGAGAGTTTTCCAACTCCTTGATACAGCGGCTCAGATTCGGCTGATCCATATAGAGTTTTTCCGCCGCTTTATTGATGGAGCCCGAGGCCGCTACTTCAACAGCGTATTTTAAATACATTAAGTTCATTGAACTACCTCCGGAACCATAATATCACATAAGGCAGGAATCAAAAAGGGTGATCTTTTAAGAATGATACCTAAGAAATCTGTCGTTATCGTTCAAACAATTTACCCCAAAAAAGAGGAGAAGCCCATCAGAATGGGGAGGGAATAACTGATGGGCTTGATTTATGAAAAAAATCTTGTAAGCTATTTAATTGGGATGACCTTGTCATCGTCTGTATTATATACAGAACTTAAAAAAATGCAAGAGCAAAAAAGTGAACAATCTGTTAACAAATTAACAGATTGTTCGCGTTATAAGATAGAAGCGAGGTTGAAAGCATTTTTAAAAGTCTACTTGAAGATCCTCTTGTTTGTGAGCAATATCATAGCCCCCAGGGGAATCGTAAACAACGCAACAGCGAAGTCACCTTCCGTGGCAACAAGACCTGCAACGGATGAAGCCATGAGAACAACTCCTGCAAATTTCTGCATGAGCAAAGATCTGATCCTCTCATTCTTTGCCTGCCTGCCTTCTTCAGGTCTGTATTCTTTAATATGAGAAGCGGAACGCTTTGCTCTTCCGAGTTCTCTGAGAGCTGCATTGTATCCTTCGGTATAAGCTGCATCGTATAAGCTGACTGTCTGTGTCATGATCGTCTCCTTTTCTTTCTTGGGGCTACCGGTGTTTAAAGCACCGTCGCAGGCTTTGTTCTTTTTACATCTCTATCTTACATCATACAGTGCGGAATTTTCTCCACACGTCCTATTTTCAGTTCAAAACTTTTCCAAAAACCGAGATCTCGTCATTTTCCGATACTCTGATGGGTTTGTAATCGGGATTCAGTGAGATAAGGCTGAGGCAGTCATCACTCTTTTGAAGCTTTTTGCAGTAGGCGTTTCCGTTAAGGAAGAAAATGCCGATCTCACCGTTCTGCAGATCATCACATCGTTTAATCCAAACAGTCTGCCCATCGGTGTAGCGGGGCTCCATACTGTTACCCTTTATCCTGATGCCGAAATCTGCCGCCACGGAAACCTCGGGTCCCACCTCGACCTCGGTGTAATCCTCTCCGTCCAGAAATTCACCTGTTCCTGCGGAAGCCGGAAGATTGTAAAGTTTAAGGATCCTGATGCTGTTTTTGGAAGTCTGTGATTCTTTCCGTGACTTCTCTTTTTCGCCGATCCTGTGAGGCGGCGAAACGATCCCTTTCGGAGTGTCTGTTACATCAGCTTTTACTTCTGTGAACTCTTTTGAAAGTAGCAGGAGAGAAATGTACTCCTTCGCTCTCTTTCTTCCTTCGTCGTTAAGTCCGTAGAAAACATCGTTTACAGCATTGGGGGCATCATCGAATTCCCCGAGGATGTTGTCGATCTTAAGCACTTTGCAGACAGCCATGAACTGCAAAGCATTGGGGACGCTCACATCCTTTTCCCAGGAACTGATGGATGCAGCCGAGGGCGCAAATCCAAATGCTTTGAGTTCTTCGGCCAGTTCGCTCTGGGAGAGCTTTGCTTCTTTTCTTTTTTTTGCTATCGTCGATCCGATCTTTTCCATATGACTCCGTAAAAATCAATTTTAATTTGACTTTAATGTAATTATATCAATTATAATTTGATTGTCAAGACATTTTTTCAATTTAGAATTGATTTGTAATTCTTTTTACTGTTCACAGATATACAAGGTGCTAAAGCTCTGAAAGTTCACTTTCAAAGAGTTTCAGCACCTTGTATATTCTGCGTAGCAGTAACGCCACCCCCAACATGAGCAAGTAGCGAAGCGGATTGCGAATGCTTGGTCGTGGCGTGTGAACAGTAAATTTTTTTCACTACCGGTTACGGTCTACATGATACTGTATTTGTCCGGATCTGCAATGATTGATGCTTGCAGATGTGCCGTTTCTAAGTCATTTTTGAAAAATAGTTTTTTCAAAAATGACTTAATAACGGCATATTCTGCAAAGCAGAATACCGCGGGATCCCCGCGGCGCAAGCATCAATCAACCGCCACACAAATGAGCACTGACTATTTCAGATCAAGTAGTGAAGCACATTGCTAACATTGTCATCCCATCAACCTTTATACGTTTAACCGAAAGATTTGTTTGACATTTTCGCCCTTAGATGCTATTATTACTGACTGTAGGGCAATTGTGTCCTTACAGATTTATTTATTTTTTGGAGGATTTCAGAAATGCATAAGGGTACTGTTAAGTGGTTTAACAACCAAAAGGGCTATGGCTTCATCTCTGATGAAGAAGGCAAGGACGTTTTCGTTCATTACTCAGGACTTAACATGGAAGGCTTCAAGTCTCTTGAAGAGGGCCAGGCTGTTACGTTCGATGTAACCGAAGGATCCAAGGGACCTCAGGCAACAAACGTTACAAAGTGCTAATCAATTAAGCTTTTCAATGTACCTTTTTCAATATAAACGATATTTATATAGGAAACAGTTATATTGTGAACTAAGTGAGGAGACAAAAAAAGGAACGCGAAAGCGTTCCTTTTTCTGTATCTGTAGAATTCATCCCGGAGCACTGCTCTCTCCCGGGGTTTTGAGTCTGTTCGTTTGACATTATAATGTAGCAGCCCTGTCTCTGACCTGCTTGTCGAAATTGATTATCTTATGCTCGTATTCCTTGTCCATAAACTCGGAATGAAGCATGAAATCCGCAGTGGCCTTGGTGTTGGCGATGGGGATGTCGTAAACCGCGGCGATCCTGAGCAAAGCCTTAACATCAGGATCATGAGGCTGAGCGGTAAACGGATCCGAAAGGAAAATTACAAAATCCACCTTTCCTTCCACGATCTTTGCTCCGATCTGCTGATCTCCGCCAAGAGGGCCTGAATTATATGCCCGCACGGGAAGTCCGGTCTTGTCGGTTATCATTCTTGCGGTAGTTCCGGTTCCGCAAAGGAAATGATGCTTTAATATGTCCTTGTTCTCATTGCACCATTCGATGAGTTTCTGTTTCATCCCATCATGGGCGATCAGTGCAATATTCTTCTGTCTTCCGATGGTCATAGTAATATATTCGTTATCCATATTATCCTCCGTTATTTCTGTCTTCTTATATGTGATGTTATCAACTAATGTCGTTACTGTCAATGAGATTATGAAACAAAGGGTAGATTTGGAGTTTTCAGAGGTTAACGTAGAGTTTTCAGCGGTTAATGTGGTATTCTCAGCGCTTAATGCAGCTTTCTCATCAGCCAATAAAGTTTGAGATAGGAAGAGTAAGAAAACATAAAAATAAAAGCATTACACGGAAAACCGATTCCAAGAAGGATCTGTGGGCAGATCCCGGAATGAAAGATAAATCATCTTTGATAGATACTTCAAAAAGAGTAGCTGCAGCTGTATCGGTGAAGAACCACCAAAAGAACAATATTGATTATATAAGGTGAAGACGCGGTTTTCAATATACAAAGTTCACAAAATCAAGTGCTGAAATGTACAAGATACACAAAAAGTCCAAACAAGAGTCAGAGCAGAAATAGGATTAAAAAAAGCACAGCCTAAACGACCGTGCTTTTGTAAAGTCAGTAAACTGTTACTACCGGAGTCTTCTCTCGCCAGTAGCCTTGTTCATCTTCTCCCGCAGGAATATATGTGACGCTCATGTTGGAGGGCATAATGAATT
>JAEEGI010006211.1_pt1 | contig 27035 bp, 22 predicted proteins | sample 8958751 | NCBI WGS metagenome assembly JAEEGI01 (sample SAMN16246545, study PRJNA631951) | gut metagenome | biome: gut microbiome; feature: rumen; material: KS-attached | host: Bos | place: Iran: Karaj | collected 2018-10 | reverse complement strand
CACGACATCAAGGAATACATATTGATTGTGACCTCGTGCCCGACGGCAACCAATACGATTCTGTTCGCAAGAAAGTTCCGGCGCGATGTGGAGACAGCCTCTCAGATTTTTGCGCTCTGTACGCTTTCGAGCATCATTACGATCCCTTTGATCATTGCATTGTTTGAATGGATTGCATAGGAGCGAGAAAGGGGGCAAGTAATGTTTGTCTGGAAAGATTATTCGCCTGATATGACGTTTATCGAAGACTGGATCGATGATGATGCGGCGCGGTTCGCGGGACTTGACGACGGGTGGCTCGCGGAGTACGATTACCGGATTAAGGACGGTATGATACCCGGAAAAGACTTCTGGTGCAAGATCGTTTTTGATAAAAATGAGCCCGTTGCGGCAGTTGATCTCTGTCTTTACGAGGGAAGCTTTAAGATAATGGAACTGCTTGTCAAGCCGGACAAGCGCGGCGGGGGATACGGCTCTGCACTACTTTGCGAGCTGATCTCAGACGGAGAGGCAATTATAGGTCACAGAATCGAAAGGGCGGATGCGGTGATATTTCCGAACAATATCCCCTCGCAGAAAGCGTTTGAAAAAGCGGGATTTGTTTTCGACCATGCGCACGAAGACGGAGACGCATGGTATTACATATACGAAAGCGGGCGCATTATCAATAACCGCGAAAGAGATATCGTTCTACGAATGATAGAAAAATAAAACTGAGAGTTGAATTATTGCAAACAGAGAAAAAAAAGACCCCCGTCGATTTTTGAATTGCTCAAAAATCGGCGGGAGTTTTTCGTCTCAGGCAATTATTTTTTTTACATAATGACATTGCGTATGAACGGGCTTTCTTTTTTACCTGATTCCGACGCCTTCCTTCGCACGTTTCTGTGCTACGGAGAGCATCAGCTTGATTCGGTTCAGCTGGTTCACTTCGCTGGCACCGGGATCGTAGTCAACGGCCACGATATTGGAGTCGGGGAAGCGTGAGCGGAGCGACTTGATTACGCCCTTACCGACGATGTGGTTCGGCAGGCAGGCGAAGGGCTGCGCACAGACGATATTGGGCGTGCCGGATTCAATCAGCTCGATCATTTCGGCAGTCAGGAACCAGCCTTCACCGGTCATATTGGCCTCGGAAACAATCGGAGCGGAGAGTTTCTGCATATCATCGATGTAGTTGGCCCGCTCAAAGTGTTTGCTCTTGGCAAGCGCCTCCTGGGCAGCCTTTCTAAAATGCTCGATGAGGTTGATTGCAAGCCGGTTATAGCGGGCTTCCTTTTTGCTCTTACCGAACAGGCGGGATTTCACCTCTCCGTCGTAGCAGGTATACAGGAAGAAGTCAATCAGGTCCGGACATACCGCCTCGGCGCCTTCCTGTTCGAGAAGTTCCACAAGGTGGTTGTTGGCCGTGGGCTGGAATTTGACGAGAATCTCACCGACAATACCGACACGGGGCTTCTTCAGCGTTTCGTCAATCGGAAGCGCGTCGAAATCCTTTACGATGGCACGGCAGTTCTTCTTAAAACGCATCAGCGTAGGACGCTTCAGATCGTTACAAAGCTTTTCGTTCCACTGCTCATAAAGCGCATTCGCGCTGCCGGGCTCTTTCTCATAAGGACGCATCCGGTACAGAACACGCATCAGCACATCGCCGTAAATCAAAGCCTGAAGGGCACGCATCAGAAGCCTCGGAGTGTACCTAAGTCCGGGGTTCTTTTCAAGTCCGGTAGCGCTAAGGGAGATTACCGGAATATAGTCGAGGCCGGCTCTTCGAAGGGCACGACGGATAAATCCGATGTAGTTGGTTGCACGGCATCCGCCGCCGGTCTGCGTGATGAAAATCGCAAGCTTGTGCGTATCGTAACGGCCGGAGAGCACAGCGGACATAATCTGCCCGACAACGATCAGAGACGGGTAGCAGGCGTCGTTGTTAACGTATTTCAGACCGACGTCAATGGCATCCCGGTTGTCGTTATCAAGCACCTCAACATGGTAACCGCTGTAGCTGAATGCTTTCTGAAGCATGCGGAAATGAATCGGTGACATCTGCGGAGCAAGAATCGTATAATCCTTGCGCATTTCCTTCGTGAAAACAGTACGCTCGTACTTCGCGGAAGAGCATTCGCAGGCAAACTGCTTGCGCTTTCTGTCCTTGATCGCGGAAAGAAGCGAACGGACACGAATACGGGCGGCGCCGAGGTTGTTGACCTCGTCAATCTTAAGAAGCGTATAGATACGTCCCGCGGAGGCGAGAATGTCATTCACCTGGTCGGTTGTAACCGCGTCGAGACCGCAGCCGAAGGAATTCAGCTGGATCAGCTCAAGATCCTTGCGGGTCGTTACGAACTGCGCTGCATTATAAAGTCTCGTATGGTAGGTCCACTGGTCCACAACGAGAAGCGGGCGCTCCACCTTTCCGAGATGGCTTACGCTGTCCTCAGTAAGAACGGCAACACCGTAGGAGCAGATCATATCCGGAATACCGTGGTTGATTTCCGGGTCGATATGGTAAGGACGTCCGGCAAGTACAATGCCGTTTCGTCCGGTTTCTTCAAGGTATTTAAGAGTTTCTTCGCCCTTCTTGCGGATGTCTTCGCGAACCTTTTCAAGCTCTTCGTAACCGTAACGGGCAGCAATGCGGATTTCATCCTCGGAAATGCCCTTCTTCGTAAAATGCTTAACGAGACCGTCCGCAAGAATCTGCTCCGTCTCAAAGGAGAAGAATTTGTTCTCGTAAACGATATCGCTGTTTAGAAGCTCATCAACATTGTTCTTAATATTCTCGCCGTAGGACGTAACAATCGGGCAGTTGTAATGGTTGCCTGCGCCTTCATCCTCCTTACGCTCGAAAGGAATGCAGGGATAGAAGATATACGGCACGTTCTGCTTGATGAGCCAGCTGATATGACCGTGCGCGAGCTTCGCGGGATAGCATTCGGATTCGCTCGGAATCGATTCGATGCCGAGCTCGTAAATCTTACGGTTACTTGCCGGCGAAAGCACAACCTTATAGCCGAGCTTTGTGAAAAATGTGAACCAGAACGGATAGTTCTCGTACATGTTGAGAACACGCGGGATACCGACTTTGCCGCGTTTCGCCTGCACCTCATTAAGAGGCGTATACCCGAAGGTGCGCTTTAACTTATAATCAAAAAGGTTCGGAATGCCTTCGGCGTTCTTCTCCTTGCCGAGACCGCGTTCGCAGCGGTTTCCGGATACAAACTGACGGCCTCCCGAGAAACGGTTCACCGTAAGCAGACAGGCGTTCGTACAGCCCTTGCAGCGCGCCATGGTGGTCTCAAAGCGGAGTTCCTCAACCTGCTCCTCGTTAAGCATTGTGGAAGGAGTGCCTTCATAATGCTCACGGGCAATCAGAGCGGCACCGAACGCGCCCATGATACCGGCAATATCGGGACGGATGACTTCGATTCCCGCAATCCGCTCAAGGCTTCGAAGAACGGCGTCGTTATAGAAGGTTCCTCCCTGAACGACGATGTTCTTTCCGAGGTCGGATGCGTCGGTAACCTTGATAACCTTATAAAGGGCGTTTTTGATAACGGAATAGGCAAGGCCTGCGGAGATATCGGCAACGGTAGCGCCTTCCTTCTGGGCCTGCTTAACCTTGGAATTCATGAATACGGTGCAGCGTGAACCAAGATCTATGGGATTTGCCGCGAAGAGAGCAATCTTTGCGAACTCGGATACTTCATAATCGAGGCTCTTTGCGAAGGTTTCGATGAAAGAGCCGCAGCCGGAAGAGCAAGCCTCATTCAGCTGAATCTTGTCGACCGTATGGTTCTTGATCTTGATGCACTTCATATCCTGGCCGCCGATATCGAGGATGCAGTCGACGGAAGGATTGAAGAAGCTAGCGGCGTAATAATGCGCAACGGTTTCGACCTCGCCCTCATCAAGCATGAGAGCGGACTTTACAAGCGCTTCGCCGTAACCGGTGGAGCAGGTGCGCACGATCCGCGCGGATTCGGGAAGCAGCGAATATACTTCCTTGATGGCGCGGATGGTTGTCTTCAAAAGGGAACCGTTGTTGTTGCTGTAGAACGAGTACAGAAGCTTGCCGTCCTCGCCGACGAGCGCGAGCTTGGTCGTCGTGGAACCGGCGTCAATTCCCAAATAACAGTCACCTTCGTAATCCTTAAGGGTGCCTTTCTCAACGGTATGAACGGCATGGCGCTTCTTGAACGCCTCGTATTCCTCTTCGGAAGAGAACAGAGGCTCCATGCGGTTCACCTCGAAAGCAAGCTTGATGCCCTTGTTGAGGCGCTCATACATGTCGGAAAGCGAAGCGGGAGACTTCCCTTCGGAAGCCATGGCGGAACCGATCGCAGCGAACAGATGCGAATGATCGGGCGCGTAAATCTGCTCGTCCGTTAATTTGAGCGTACGAATAAAAGCCTGCCGGAGCTCCGTCAGGAAATGAAGCGGACCGCCGAGAAATGCCACGTTGCCGCGGATAGGCTTACCGCAGGCAAGTCCGCTTATGGTTTGATTGACTACCGCCTGGAAAATGGAAGCGGAGAGGTCCGGCTTGGTTGCGCCCTCGTTAATAAGGGGCTGGATGTCGGACTTCGCGAAGACGCCGCAGCGAGCGGCAATCGGATAGATTTCGCGATAGGATTTCGCATATTCATTGAGACCGGAGGCGTCCGTCTTCAGAAGGCTCGCCATCTGGTCAATAAAGGAACCGGTGCCGCCTGCGCAGATACCGTTCATGCGCTGCTCAATGCCGCCGGTGAAATAGATGATTTTGGCATCCTCGCCGCCGAGTTCAATGGCTACGTCGGTCTTCGGCGAGTAGTAGGAAAGCGCGGAGGAAACCGCCACAACTTCCTGTACGAAGGGAATGTTCATCTGTCCGGCAATCGTCAGTCCGCCGGAACCGGTCATAACGGGGAAAACCTCGTGATCGCCGATCTTGTCGATCGCCTTCTTGATGAGTCCCGCAAGCGTCGACTGAATATTCGCAAAATGCCTTTCGTAATCTGCGAAAAGCAGGTTCTGTTCGTCATCAATCACCGCAACCTTAACGGTTGTTGATCCGATGTCAATTCCCAAACGTAAACGGTCCATAGTGTTCCTCCAAAGTCTTTGCGGTTCCCCCAAACCGCATCCGCGACATATTTTACCATTATTAAGGTAAAATGGCAACTCAAAAAAACGTGATTTGTATTTGCATATTTTGGGCAATTCATATATACTGAAAGGCGATGCAAACGAAAGGATACCGGTTATGAAATATTCGATTGGAACCGTTATAAGCATAAAGAAAATCGGAGAGGGCATCTTCGATTTACGGGTGGCTGAGCCGGGCATTGCAAGGGATGCTAAGCCCGGGCAGTTCGTGTGCCTGTACTCGGACGACGGCGCGCATCTGCTGCCGCGTCCCATCAGTATCTGCGAAAAGGATGAGGAAAGCGTCCGCCTCGTATTCCGCATTGCGGGCTACGGCACGAAGGAGTTCTCCGAGAAGAAGCCGGGCGATACGGTTAGGATTCTCGGACCCATCGGCAATCCCTATCCTGAATTCGCGCAAAATGTGATCGTCGTCGGCGGAGGAATCGGAATCCCGCCCATGCTTTACCTTGCAAGAAAATGCAAGGAAGCCGGTCTTAAGGTAACGACCGTGCTCGGATATCGGGATAAGAACACGTTCCTTGATGATGAGTTCAGAGCTTACGGTGATGTTATTATTGCTACGGATAACGGCGACCTGGGCGTTCACGGAACGGTTGTTGACGCAATAAGAGAGAAGGGTCTTGATGTGAGCCTTGTCTGCGCCTGCGGTCCGATGCCGATGCTCAAGGGGCTTTCGAAATATGTTCTTGAGAAGGGCGGCCGCTGCTATGTTTCCTTAGAGGAGCGCATGGCCTGCGGTGTCGGCGCCTGCCTTGGATGCATTACGAAGACGAAACAGGTGGACGGACACAGTCACGTAAAGAATCAGCGAATCTGCACGGAAGGTCCGGTTTTCGACGCTTCCGAGCTTGACTGGTAGTACGGAGGTTGGTATGGCAATCAAAACAGAAGTAAAACTGGCAGGAGTAAGCCTTAAGAACCCCGTACTGACGGCTTCCGGAACCTTCGGCTCCGGCATGGAATTCTCGCAGTTCGTGGATCTTAACAAACTTGGAGGCGTTGTAACGAAAGGCGTTTCGGTTGTTCCCTGGGAGGGCAATCCGACACCACGTGTTATGGAAACCGCTTCCGGAATGCTGAATGCCATCGGTCTTCAGAATCCGGGGCTTGATGTGTTCTTAAAGCGTGACCTGCCGTTCCTTGAGCAGTTTAATACAAGAAGAATCGTGAATGTCTGCGGACATACGACCGAAGAGTATGTAAAGGCTGTGGAAATCCTTTCCGAAAGCAGCGCCGACATTCTGGAAATCAATATATCCTGCCCGAACGTTAAGGCGGGAGGTATCACATTCGGAACAGTGCCGAAGATGGCGGAGGAGATCACGAAGGCGGTGAAGGCGGTAGCCGGTAAGAAGCCTGTTTTTATGAAACTCAGTCCGAACGTGACTGATATTACCGAGATTGCAAAGGCGGTCGAAGCCGGCGGGGCGGACGGAATCTCCCTTATTAACACGCTTCTTGGGATGAAAATCGATATCCGAAGACGCGCGTTCGCGCTTGCCAATAAGACCGGAGGACTTTCCGGTCCCGCGGTGAAGCCGGTAGCGGTAAGAATGGTTTATCAGGTTGCGAACAGCGTAAAGCTTCCGCTGATCGGAATGGGCGGAATTGCCTGCGCGGAGGACGCAATTGAGTTTCTGATGGCGGGCGCTACGGCGGTCAGTGTCGGAACCGCGAATTTCCACAATCCGAAGGTGACGGAGGAGATTGTTTCGGGCATCGAAGCGTTCCTTACGGAGCAGAAGATTGCGGATATCAACGAGATTATCGGCTGCGTCCGGTAAATATACAATCGGAGGGATAGTATGGACAGTTACAAGAAGGAATTTATCCGTTTCATGGTGGACAGCAACGTGCTGAAATTCGGGGATTTCACCCTGAAGAGCGGCCGCAAATCCCCGTTCTTTATGAACGCGGGAAGCTACGTGACCGGAAGCCAGCTGAAGAAGCTCGGCGAGTATTACGCAAAGGCCATCTATGAAACTTACGGAAGCGATTTCGACGTGCTTTTCGGACCCGCATATAAGGGCATTCCGTTAAGTGTCGCGACGAGTATCGCATTTTACGAACTGTACGGCAAGGAAATCCGGTACTGCTCGAACCGGAAGGAAGTAAAGGACCACGGCGATGTGGGAATCCTGCTCGGAAGTAAATTGAAAGACGGCGACCGCGTCGTGATCATCGAGGACGTTACGACGTCCGGAAAGTCAATCGAGGAGACATTCCCGATCCTTAAGGAGCAGGGCGACATTAAGATTCTCGGCCTGATGGTATCGTTGAACCGGATGGAGCGCGGCAAAGGCACGAAGTGCGCGCTTGAGGAGATCCGTGACCTGTACGGTATCGAAACGGCTGCAATCGTTACGATGAAGGATGTCGTGGAAGAACTGTACAACAAGGAAATCGACGGCAGGATTGTCATCGATGACGCGATGCTTAATAGCATTAAGACGTATTTCGCCGAGTACGGCGCGGAAGGAATGAGCCTGTAATCCTTATGAAGACCAGTGATTTTTATTATGATCTGCCGAAGGAACTGATTGCGCAGGATCCGCTTACGGACCGTTCTTCCTCGAGGCTTCTGGTGGTTCACCGGGATACCGGAGAGCTGGAACATAAGCATTTCACGGATATCATCGAATATCTGAATCCGGGGGACTGCCTCGTGATCAACGATACGAAGGTAATTCCCGCAAGACTGATCGGAGAGCGGTTACATAAGCAGGACGGGCCGTACCGTGAGCCCGAGGGACCGGGAGCCAGGATTGAAGTATTACTGTTGAAACGGCTTTCGGATAACCGTTGGGAGAGTCTTGTAAAGCCCGGAAAGCGCTGTAAAACCGGCGACCGCGTGAGTTTCGGAAATGGCAAGCTTCTTTGCGAAGTGAAGGAAGTGCTTCCCGACGGAAACCGGATTGTGGAGTTTTCCTTCGACGGGATTTTCGAAGAGATTCTCGACGAACTCGGACAGATGCCGCTGCCGCCGTATATTACCCACGAATTAAAGGACCGCAACCGTTACCAGACGGTGTACGCAAAGTACGAAGGGTCTGCCGCGGCACCGACAGCGGGGTTGCATTTTACGCAGGAACTTCTTGCTGAAATTGCGGCAAAGGGCATAGATATCGCCCATGTGACGCTTCACGTCGGGCTCGGAACGTTCCGGCCGGTGAAGGAAGAGAACGTTTTAGACCATGAGATGCATACCGAATGGTATCAGGTGCGCGAGGAGGATGCCGAGAAGATGAACCGCGCGAAAGCAAGCGGTCACCGTGTTATCTGCGTCGGAACCACAAGCTGCCGGACGCTTGAGTCGGTCGGAGCCGAGGACGGCACTATGAAGCCCGAGAGCGGCGAGACAAGCATCTTTATCTATCCCGGTTACCGGTTCAAGGTGATGGACGCACTGATCACGAATTTCCACCTGCCGGAGTCGACGCTTATTATGCTGGTGTCCGCATTTGCCGGAAGGGAACTGACGCTTAAGGCTTACGAAGAAGCAGTCCGTGAGCGGTACCGGTTCTTCAGCTTCGGTGACGCGTGCCTGTTCGTTTAGTTTTTATTCTTTCTGAGTTCCAGGTAGATTTGATATACGTGCGTGTATCTGCGGCTTATCGGCGCGATTTCGCCGCCGAGCATCCGAAAGTCGTCGGGTGTTGCCGTATCGACATAATCAAAGTTAACATAAAAGCTCCCGTGACAGCGGAACAAACCGTATTCGCTCAGGTCAGGGAGCTTTTTAATCGGGTAATTGGTTGTCCGGGTGTAATCCGGATAGTGAAAATACAGCTTGCGTCTGCGGCATTCGATATACCGAAGACGGTCACAACGCACATGGAATTCCGGCCGCAGAGGAAGCACAAGGGCCCGGATTCGCCTGAGTTCTTCCGTAAGATTGCAGCCCGGATCCACATAGAATCCGTCCGGGAAGCAAAACCGGATATGCTCGAGTCCTTCCGGGTCAATGCCGTAGGTGAACAGGGCGAACGGTTCGGATTTGCTTCTCGCGCGAAGCCGGTATACAAGATCAAGGACCGTTTCACACCATACGGTATCCGCAGGCGGAGTGAACCCCGGCGGAAGAACGGTCCTTGCTTTACAAAGCATATATACTACCATGTAAAGCACCTCCCCTCGGGAGGGATGCGCTTTTATTGGCAGGATTTCAAAAACTTGCGTGTTTCCGCAATTTCGGCACGGATGGCTTCAGGGCCCGGCGCGCCGACGGTGTTACGCTTACCGACGCAGGTCTCAAGAGAGATTGCATCGTAGATATCCTTTTCGAATACAGGGCAGATCTTCTTATATTCGTCAAGCGGAAGCTCGTCGAGAGAGCAGTTCTTCTCGATGCACAGAAGCACAAGCTGGCCGATGATGCCGTGAGCATCCCGAAACGGTACGCCGTGATTTACAAGGTAGTCTGCGGCATCGGTTGCATTGGTAAAGCCGCCCATGGCGCTTTTCGCCATAACGTCCTTACGGAACGTGGTGGTTCCGATCATACCGTCGAACAGAGCGATGCAGCCCTTGACTGTATCAATTGCGTCAAATGTCATCTCTTTATCTTCCTGCATGTCCTTGTTGTAGGCAAGCGGAAGGCCCTTCATCGTCGTCAGAAGGGAAGTGAGGGCGCCGTATACGCGACCTGTCTTGCCGCGGATCAGCTCGGCAATATCCGGGTTCTTCTTCTGAGGCATAATGCTCGAACCGGTGGAGTAGGAATCGTCCAGCTCCACGAAACGGTATTCGTTCGTGTTCCAGATGATCATCTCTTCGCTGAAGCGGCTCAGATGCATCATGATCGTTGCGCCCGCGCTTAAGAATTCAATCAGATAATCACGGTCGGAAACCGAATCCATGCTGTTTCTTGTTGCTGCCTTGAAGCCGAGAAGAGAAGCGGTATACTCGCGGTCCAAAGGATAGGTCGTTCCGGCAAGGGCGCCTGCGCCGAGCGGGCAAAAGTTCATGCGCTCGTAGATATCCGAAAGGCGTCCGTAATCGCGGCGGAACATCTCGACATAAGCGCCGATATGGTGCGCAAGCGTTACCGGCTGTGCCTTCTGCAGATGCGTAAAGCCCGGCATGTAGGCGTCGGTATTGGCTTCCATGATCGAAAGAAGCGTCTCCATCAGATGAAGGAGAAGTGCCTTCGTTTCCACAACCTCGTCTCTTGTATAAAGGCGCATATCAAGTGCAACCTGGTCGTTACGGCTGCGTCCGGTGTGAAGCTTCTTGCCGGTATCGCCGATGCGTTCGATCAGGTTCGCCTCCACGAAGCTGTGAATGTCCTCCAAAGAAAGATCGATCGGAAGCGCGCCGCTTTCAATGTCGGCCTCGATTCCCCTTAGACCGGCAATGATTTTATCGCGTTCCTCCTCCGTTAATATGCCCTGCTTGGCAAGCATCGTGACATGGGCAATACTGCCGCGAATGTCCTGATGATAAAATCTTTGGTCAAATCCGATCGAAGCGTTGAAGCGGTTCACGAGTTCGTCGGTTTCTTTGGTAAAGCGTCCGCCCCAGAGTTTCATAAGCGTTTCCTCTCTTTCGATAAGATATTCCTATCATATCACACAATCGTATTTTCGCAAAGTATTTTCGTTGAATTATTGCATTTTACGGGGCAAAATGCTATACTATTTTGGAATTTGTTCCTATAGAAGGAGGACACGCATGGCAGAGAAAAAAATCATGCTCGGCAATGAGGCAATCGCCCGCGGCGCATGGGAAGCCGGAGTTAAGGTTTCCTCGGCATATCCGGGAACCCCGAGCACGGAAATCAGTGAGAATATCGTCAAATACGATGAGATTTACGCAGAATGGTCACCTAACGAGAAGGTAGCAATGGAGGTTGCTATCGGCGCGTCGATGGCCGGTGTTCGTTCGCTTGTTTCGATGAAGCATGTCGGTGTGAACGTTGCTTCCGATCCGCTTTATACCGTTTCCTATATCGGCGTAAACGGCGGTCTTGTTATGATTGCCGCAGACGACCCGGGACTCTATTCGAGCCAGAACGAGCAGGACAGCCGTGCGGTTGCAAGAGCTGCCAAGGTTCCGGTAATCGAGCCCTCCGACAGTATGGAAGCGAAGGAATTCGTGAAGTTCGCATATGAGCTTTCCGAGAAGTACGATACCCCCGTTATGGTTCGTACCACCACGAGACTTGCGCATTCTCAGGGACTTGTTGATCTTTATAATCGTCAGGAGATCGAAGACAAGCCTTACGAGAAGAACATTCGCAAGAACGTTATGATGCCCGGTATGGCAAAGGCACGTCATCTGCATGTTGAGGACCGCGAGATCCGCATGGCGGACGATGCCGGGACCTTCCCGATTAACCGTGTTGAGATGAACGACACGAAGATCGGTGTGATCACTTCGGGTATCCCTTATCAGTATGTAAAGGAAGTGCTTCCGAACGCGTCGGTTCTGAAGCTCGGCCTTGTGAATCCGCTTCCGAAGAAGATGATCAAAGACTTCGCCGCGAAGGTGGAGAAGCTCTACATCGTTGAGGAGCTGGATCCGATTATCGAAGAGCAGGTAAAGGCAATGGGTATCGACTGCACCGGTAAGGAAATCTTCACCGTGCAGGGCGAGTACAGCGCGAACATGCTTCGTAAGGCCATTCTCGGAATGGACCTTAATCTTGAGGCTGCGGCGCAGGTACCGAACCGCCCGCCGATTCTGTGCCCGGGCTGCCCGCATCGCTCCACATTTTACGTACTTAAGAAGCTCGGCCTTCATGCCGCCGGCGATATCGGATGCTACACCCTCGGCGCGGTTGCGCCTCTCGGAGTTGTGGATACGACGGTCTGCATGGGCTCGTCCATTTCTACGCTTCACGGCATGGAGAAAGCGAAGGGTTCCGACTATGTTCGTAACTGGGTTGCCGTTATCGGTGATTCCACCTTTATGCACACCGGCGTGAACTCCCTTATGAACATGGTTTACAATCAGGCTACCGGAACGGTCCTGATTCTTGATAACTCCACAACCGGCATGACCGGTCATCAGGACCATGCCGGTACCGGTAAGACCCTGAAGGGCGATATCGTCAACGCAATCGATGTTGTAGCCCTTTGTAAGGCAATGGGTGTTCCGAACGTACAGGTTGTTGATACCTTCAACGTGCCCGAGCTAGAGCGCATCATAAAGGAAGAAGTTGCGAGACCGGAGCTCAGCGTTGTTATCGTCAAGGCACCGTGCGCGCTTCTTAACAAGAAGAAGGTTACCGTACAGTATCGGTCCAATGCCGAGAAGTGTAAGAAGTGCGGCATGTGCATGAAGCCCGGATGTCCCGCCATCACGAAGAATCCGGACGGAACCGTAACGATTAACGATACGATGTGTAACGGCTGCAGCCTTTGCGCACAGCTTTGCAAATTCGGCGCAATCGAGAAAGTGGAGGTGTAACATGGCTACCAAGAATATTATGATTGTCGGTGTAGGCGGTCAGGGAACGCTTCTTACAAGCCGTATTCTCGGCGGAATCACGCTTGCCGCGGGTTATGACGTAAAGCTTTCCGAAGTACACGGAATGGCACAGCGCGGCGGAAGCGTAGTTACATTTGTCCGTTACGGCGAAAAAGTCTGTGAGCCGATCGTGGAAGAGGGCCAGGCAGATGTTCTTATCGCATTTGAGCGCCTTGAGGCGCTTCGTTACGCGCACTTCGTAAAGAAGGACGGCGTCATCATCGTAAACGACCAGCGCATCGATCCGATGCCGGTTGTCATCGGTGACGCGACCTATCCCGAAGGAATCCTCGAGGATCTTGAGAAGAAGTATCGCGTTCTGAAAATTGACGCTCTTTCCGAGGCAAGAAAGCTCGGCAATACGAAGGCTTTCAACACGATTGTACTCGGCCTTGCGGCTAAACACATGGACTTCTCGAAGGAAGACTGGCTCAAGGTTATTGAGAATACCGTTCCGCCGAAGACCGTAGAACTGAATAAGCAGGCGTTTCTTGTAGGCTACGGAATGTAATGTGGCATTTGCCGGAAGGACTGAGGGGAATCATACAATGTACAAAATCGAAACACACAGTCATACAAGCGAGGGAAGTGCCTGCGGCTACTCCAACGGGTACGAATGTGCCCGGGCGAGGAAGGAGGAGGGTTACGATACCGTTATCGTTACGGACCACTTCTTCCGTGGGAATACGAGACCCGGAAGAGACCTTCCGTGGGAACAGTATATTGAGGAATTCTGCAGCGGCTACGAGCACGAAAAGGAAGAGGGCGACAGGATCGGACTTAACGTTCTGTTCGGCTGGGAGGAGAACTTCCACGGCGCCGAGTTTCTGATTTACGGACTCGATAAGGCCTGGCTTCTGAAGCATCCTGACATGATTGAGTGGTCACCGAGCGTACAGTACGAAAAGGTTCATGCGGACGGAGGATATGTCGTTCAGGCGCATCCCTTTAGGGAGCGCGGATATCTCGAGGGCATCTCTTTATATCCGAACCACATTGACGCCGTTGAGGCAATCAATACTTCGAATCCGAAGATTCAGAACGACCGCGCAATCTGGTTTGCCAACCAGTTCGGATTCGCTATGACGGCCGGCTCGGACGTTCACGGAATCCGCCCCGTCGGCGGTGGAATTCTCACTGAGAAGAAAATTGTAACCATTTGGGATTATATCGATTTGATTAAGAACCGGGAGCCCTACACGATGATTGACAGACATCTTGAGGACCTTCGCCGGGAAATGGAACAGAAAGTACCGAAATGAGAAGTCTGATTGAAAAACTGGAATACGGAGTCAGCCCGCGGGAGACCCTTGCGTCTCTCGCGGACCGTCTCGGCGGAATGCTGCCGGTCGAAATTGAGGAATATCATATTCCTTTGATGAATTTCGTACCGGCTTATTTTGAAAGCGATGACGCGAAGACAAGGAAGAATGCCGCCCGCGCAATCGGTTTCGTTAATGATCCGCTGGTGCCTTCGATTCTGATTCGCGCTTTTTTGAAGGAAAGCGTTCTATACGTGCGCCCGCAGTACCTGAAATCCCTTCGGAACTTTTCATTGGAACAGCCGATCCGTGACATTTTACGCGCACGCAGGGATGAGATTCTTTCCGCCGACATTTCTCCGGAGGACCGTAAGCATCTGAATGAAGAGCTTCTGATGCTGAATGAGTGTCTCTCGGATCATGAGGAGGGAAAGCACACATTCACCGGATGGGGGCTTGAGAACGAGGTGCTTTTCGCAATCGATAAGCCGTTCATTTCGGTCACGGACAGCTTCATTACCGATGAGCCGAAGAAGAAGGTGCTTCCCACCGGAATCCTTCTTAAGACGAGGCTTTTGGACCGTTATCTGAACCTTCGGACCTACCGCGAGATTCTGTTCTTCCTGCCGGGCGTTAAGGTTGTTTCCGATGACCCTTACGCCGCCGCGAGACAGCTGATTGACGGCGGGCTTGTAAAGTATCTGAGAGAACGTCACGAGGGAGACGGCGCCTTCGGCTACCGGATTGAGTTGAAGGGCGTCGAAGAGAAGAAAAAGTCCGTGTTGATCAAGCGTATCTCCGGGGAAATCCTTAGACTTTCCGACCATGAACTTGTGATGCGAAAGGACAATTACGAGGTGGAACTTCGGTTCCTGCTTCGTGAGGACGGAACCTACCGTTTCTTCTTTAAACTGTTTACCTTGCAGGAGAGCCGCTTCGCGTATCGGAAGGAAGCGGTTGCCGCAAGCATTAAGCCCGTTACCGCAGCCGGCTTCCTGAAGCTTTATGAGCGCTATCTGAAGAAGGACGCGAAGGTGCTTGACCCGTTCTGCGGCGTCGGCACGATGCTGTTTGAACGGAATATTCTGAGCCCGGTAACCGTGGCATTTGGCGTTGATACGTATGGAGAAGCCATCGATAAGGCAAGACGGAACGGCAACGAATCCGAGTATCCGATTTACTTTATTCACAGGGATTTCTTCGATTTCCGGCACGACGATCTGTTCAATGAAATCGTGACGGATATGCCGTTTACAATGAATCCGGACGAGCTGCCGAAGATTGATACGATATATTACCGGTTCTTCACAAAGGCGAAGGACAATCTGACGGACGGCGCATATGTGCTGATGCTCAGCAGAAACGCAGACCTTGTGCGGAAATACGCTTCCGGAATCTTCCGGATCGAGGAATCGGTTGAGATCGCAGAGAAGACCGGTCTGACAGGATTCGTTTTAAAGAAACTTTAGGGGGCTTATATGTTACTTGGATCACATGTCGGAATGAGCGGTAAGGAAATGATGCTCGGCTCCGTAAAGGAGGCGCTTTCCTACGGCGCAAACACGTTTATGCTGTATACCGGAGCGCCGCAGAACACCAGGCGTAAGGAGATTTCGGAGCTGAATATCGAGGCCGCGCATGAGCTTATGGCGGCAAATGCTATTGCAAAGTTCGTTGTTCACGCGCCGTATATTATCAACCTTGCGAATACGGTGAATCCGGAGACCTATGACCTGGCGGTTACTTTCCTGCAAAAGGAAATCGAGCGCACCGAAGCCATGGGAAGCGACACGCTTGTATTGCATCCCGGCGCTCATGTGGGAACCGGAGAGGATGCCGGAATCGCTTCAATCGTGAAGGGACTGAATGAGGTTCTGACCGCAGACTGCAAGGTGCATATTGCTCTTGAGACTATGGCCGGCAAAGGCAGTGAGATCGGTTCGAAATTCGAAGAATTGGCCCGAATCTATGACGGAGTGCAGTGGAACAGCAAGCTTCGCATCTGCATGGATACCTGCCATCTGAACGACGCCGGATTCGATGTAAAGAATGATTTTGAAGGTGTTCTTAAACAGTTTGAACGCTTCTTCCCGCTAAGCCAGATTGCCTGCATCCACTTGAACGATTCGAAGAACGAGCAAGGCGCGGCGAAGGACCGCCACGAGAATATCGGGTTTGGAACGATAGGATATGACGCTTTGTGCGGTATTACAAAGATGTCGGAATTTGAGAATACGCCTATTATTCTGGAGACACCTTACCGCGAGATCGGGGGAAGTTCGGATAAACTCGCACCGTATAAGTTTGAGATTGCGATGTTGAGAGAGGGGAAGTTTAATTCGAAGGTTTTTGATTAAGCGGTTATGGAACATAATACAGAAGAAGGGCCGTCGCATTTGATGCGACGACCCTTCATTTTTGTCAGTGAATACCTGGATTATTTATTCTTCTCAATCTCAGCCTGCTTCATGGCGCGAACCTTGAGGGAAAGACCGAAGAGGTTGATGAAACCTTCGGCATCCTTATGGTTGTAAAGGTCGCCGGTCGTGAAGGAAGCGATGCTCTCGTTGTAGAGGCTGTACGGAGAAGTGGTTCCCTGCTTGATGATGTTGCCCTTGTAGAGCTTCATCTTAACTTCGCCGGTAACGAACTCCTGGGACTTCTCAATGAAAGCCTGAAGGGATTCACGAAGAGGAGTGAACCATTTACCTTCGTATACGAGATCAGCGAAACGGTTGCTGATGATCTTCTTGAAGGCCATCATGTCACGGTCTGCGATGAGCTCTTCGAGCTGCTGGTGAGCTTCCATAAGAATGGTTCCGCCGGGGGTCTCATAAACGCCGCGGGACTTCATTCCTACAACACGGTTCTCTACGATATCGATGATGCCTACGCCGTTGCGGCCGCCCATCTTGTTGAGGTCGCGGATGATGTCGGCAACCTTCTTCTTAACGCCGTTGATGGCAACCGGAACACCCTTTTCAAAGGAAAGAGAAACGTACTCGCCTTCATCGGGAGCCTTCTCGGGAGATACGCCGAGAACAAGAAGATGATCGTAATTCGGAGCATTGGCGGGATCCTCAAGCTCAAGACCTTCATGGCTGATGTGCCACAGGTTACGGTCACGGGAGTAGGAGTTGTCAGCGCTGAACGGAAGCTCAATGCCGTGCTGCTTGCAGTACTCAATCTCTTCCTCACGGGAGCTCATGGTCCAGTAAGGGCTTCTCCATGCTGCGATAATCTTAATGTCGGGAGCAAGAGCCTTGATGCCGAGCTCGAAACGAACCTGGTCGTTACCCTTACCGGTAGCGCCGTGGCAGATAGCGGTAGCGCCTTCCTTGCGGGCAATCTCAACGAGCTTCTTCGCAATCAGCGGACGTGCCATCGAGGTACCGAGCAGATACTTGTTCTCATATACGGTGTTTGCCTGAACGCAGGGTACGATGTACTCCTCGGCAAATTCATCGTTTACGTCGAGAATGTATAATTTCTCGGCGCCGCAGTACTTGGCACGCTCTTCAAGACCGTCGAGCTCGCTTTCCTGACCGCAGTCGATGCAGCAGCAGATAACTTCATAATCATAGTTTTCTTTCAGCCACGGAATGATTGCCGTGGTGTCAAGGCCGCCGGAGTAGGCGAGAATAACCTTTTCCTTCATAATATGTTCCTCCGAATTTGGATTCTTTACGGATGCGTATTTGTGAGAATTCTATGCAAAAATATGCATCCATCATTCTACCCGCTCCGTTGCTGTACATAAATGTACATCAAACATACGAGAAATGCAACACTTTTTTATATAAAATGCAGAAATTCATCATTTTTGCATAAAATTGCATAAAAATGTAAAAAAGTTGTTGCAAAACGGAGAAAGCGGGTATAAAATAGCAACATCATTCACCGAAGAAGGAATTGTTATGAAACAGACGATGCCGGTAATTCTTGCAAGCGCATCCCCGAGAAGAAAGGAAATCCTTTCGATGCTCGGCGTTTCCTTCGATGTGGAAGTATCGAAAACCGAAGAGGTAACGATACAGACAGAGCCCGATGAGATTGTAAAGGATCTGGCGTCACAGAAGGCAGCGGCGGTTGCAAAGAACCATATAAAAGAAAACTGTATGATTATCGGAAGCGATACGATCGTATGGCTGAACGGAAGAGTTTTGGGGAAACCCGCAGACGAAAAGGAAGCAAAGCAGATGCTTAAAGAACTGTCCGGTAATATCCATTCGGTTCATACCGGCGTATGCATTATAAAGTGCGAAAACGGTAAGATGACGAAAACCTGCTTCGCCGATAAGGCGGATGTCACATTTGCCGAAATGGACGAAGAGGAAATCGACTGGTACGTTTCCACCGGGGAGTGCAAAGACAAGGCAGGCGCCTATGCGGTCCAGGGACTCGGAGGCAGGTTCGTGAAAGGAATCTGCGGCGATTTTTATACGGTAATGGGACTTCCGATGGCCGCGCTCTACAAAGAAATGCGACGATGTCATTTATTCCGATGAAAAGCGGTTGCAGTTTACGCATGCGAAGCGTATAATCAGTGTGGCATTTTACGAAAACCCAATAATGAATATATAAAGAAGGTGACATTATGAGAAAGTTTAAAGGAAATGTAACGACTCCGCAGGGGTTCTCGGCAGCCGGCGTGATGGCGGGAATCCGGAAGAAGAATAAGAAAGACATATCTCTTGTATACAGCAAGACGCCCTGCGTTGCGGGCGCGACTTTTACAACCAACCTCGTTAAGGCAGCCCCGGTAACCTGGGACATCGCGCTTTTGAAGAACGGACTTCCGAAGCATGCGGTAATCCTGAACAGCGGAATTGCGAATGCGTGCATGGGCGAGCAGGGAGTTTCCGACAACCTGGCATTTGCCTCCGTAACGGCCGGAGAGCTCGGCATTAAGCCGGAGCAGGTTTTCACCGCTTCCACGGGCGTTATCGGTCAGCCGATGCCGATGGAGCGGATCATCCCGGGAATCGAAGCTGCGGTTAAGGCGCTTTCCGATACCGAACAGGGCGGAATCGACGCGGCGGAAGCAATTATGACGACAGATACCGTATCGAAGACGATTGCCTGCGAGCTTTACCTCGGCGAGACGAGAGTTCTTCTCGGCGGCATGAGCAAGGGCTCCGGCATGATTCATCCGAACATGGCAACGATGCTCAGCGTTGTGACAACCGATGTTAACATTGACGAAGCGCTTTTACAGGAAGCCGTTTCCGACGCCGTGCGCGATACCTTCAACATGATTTCCGTTGACCGCGATACTTCGACCAATGACACGTTCATCGTTCTTGCGAACGGTCTTGCCGGCAATAAGAAGATTGAGAAGAAGGACGCCGCTTACGAGGAATTCGCGAAGGCTCTGTTCCTTGTCTGCAAGGATCTCGCGAAGAAGATGGCGCATGACGGCGAGGGTGCTACGAAGCTTCTTACCTGCAAGGTTTTCCATGCGAAGACGAGAGAGGATGCCCGTATTCTGGCGCGTTCCGTTATTTCCTCGAACCTTGTGAAGGCTGCGTTCTTCGGCAGTGACGCAAACTGGGGCCGTGTGCTTTGCGCACTCGGGTATTCCGGAGCGCAGTTCGATCCGTCAAAGGTCGATATCACAATCCAGCATGAGGATGATTTCTTAGATATCGTAAAGAACGGAATGGCAATCGATTATTCCGAAGAACTTGCCACCAAAATGCTTTCCCAGGACCGCGTGAAGTACATTGTGGACCTTCATGACGGATACGAGAGAGCGACCGCATGGGGATGCGATTTGACGTATGATTATGTAAAGATTAACGGTGATTACCGTTCCTAAGGAGAGTAAGATGAGCGAGTCAGAGAAGAAAACAGTCGATCAGGCAATTGAAAAGGCACAGACCTTGATTGAGGCACTGCCTTACATCCGGATGTTTTATAACAAAATCGTTGTCGTGAAGTACGGCGGAAGCGCAATGCTTGACGAGGAACTGAAGAAAAATGTGATTCAGGACGTTGCTTTGTTAAAGCTTGTCGGCATGCATCCCGTTATCGTCCACGGCGGCGGTAAGGAAATCAGCAAATGGGTTACGATGATGGGCAAGGAGCCGGAGTTCGTGAACGGACTTCGTGTTACCGATGCCGATACCATGGGCGTTGCCGAGATGGTTCTTAACAAGGTTAACAAGAGCCTTGTTCAGTTTCTTGAGGAGAACGGCGTGAAGGCAGTCGGCCTTACCGGTAAGGACGGCGGAATGCTTAAGGTTGAGAAGAAGTATGTGGACGGCAAAGACATCGGATTTGTCGGAAACATCACAAAAGTCGACACGAAGATCATCGATACGCTGATTGAGAACGGCTATGTTCCGGTTATCGCGCCCATCGGTATGGACGATACCTACCAGGCATATAACATCAACGCGGACGACGCTGCATGCGCGATCGCAGAGGCACTCGGCGCCGAGAAGCTTGCGTTTCTTACGGATATCGAAGGCGTTTACAAGGATCCGAAGGACCCGTCCACGCTGATGTCGGTTCTTACTCTTGATGACGCCGAGCAGCTCATTGCGGACGGTTATATCGGCGGCGGAATGCTTCCGAAGCTTCGTAACTGCATCGATGCCGTTAAGAGCGGTGTAAGCAGAGTGCATATTCTGGACGGCCGCAAGGCGCATTGCCTGCTGCTTGAGTTCTTCACCCAAAAGGGTGTCGGGACCGCGATTGTCAACGAGTAGTATTCTCCCGAAAGGAGTTTCCCATGAATAAACAGGAGATTATTGCGCAGGGCGAGTCCGTCCTGCTGCATACTTATAACCGGTTCCCGATGGTTCTTGACCACGGGGACGGCATGTATCTTTATGAGACCGACGGCACGAAGTATCTGGATTTCGCAGCCGGCATCGCCGTATTCGCATTCGGCTATAACAACAAGGAATACAATGATGCCCTGAAGGCACAGGTGGATAAGCTGGTTCATACCTCGAACCTTTACTATAACGAGCCTTCCGTGCATGCTGCGGAGCTGTTCTGCAAGGCTTCCGGAATGGAGCGCGTATTCTTCACGAACAGCGGCGCAGAGGCCATTGAAGGCGCCCTGAAGCTTGCGAGAAAGTATTATTTCAACAAACACGGCGTATCGGACAGCAATGTAATCGCAATGGACCATTCCTTCCACGGAAGAACGATGGGCGCGGTTTCGGTGACCGGCAAGCAGGCATACCGTGAGCCTTTCGAGCCGTTGATCGGCGGTGTCAGATTTGCCGAATTTAATAACTATGACGATGTGGTTTCGAAGGTTGATGCGAAGACCTGCGCAATCATTATGGAAACCGTGCAGGGCGAGGGCGGAATCTATCCGGCGGACAGGGAATTTCTGCAGAAGATCCGCAAGTTCTGTACGGCAAATGGTATCGTTCTTATTCTTGATGAAATCCAGTGCGGCATGGGGCGTACCGGCACGATGTTCGCTTATCAGCAGTACGGCATCGAGCCCGATATTCTGACCAGCGCCAAGGCGCTCGGCTGCGGCGTTCCGGTCGGCTGTTTTGCCTGTAAGGAGGCTTTCGCCGCGATGGTTCCCGGTGACCACGGCTCGACCTACGGCGGGAATCCGCTTGTATGTAAGGCCGTTGAGACGGTTTTCGGATTGTTCGAGAAGACGAAGCTTACGGACCATGTGAAGGAAGTTTCCGGATATCTTTGGGACGAGCTTGAGAAGGTTACAGCGGATTATGAAATTGTTACGGCTCACAGAGGTCTCGGGCTGATGCAGGGACTTGAATTCTCCGTTGCCGCGGGCCCGATTGTGAAGGAAACAATCGTGAACGGCTGCATTCTGATCTCTGCGGGAACGAACATCATCCGTTTCGTTCCGCCGTTGATCGTCGAGAAGAAGCATGTTGACGAGATGATCGGCTGCCTTCGGAAAGCCATTGAAAAACTGCTTGTGAATTCTTAAGAGATAGGGTACAATAGCAGTGTGTGAGGCGGTGTCTTCCGGAAAGGAAGATACCCATGAAAAAGAAACTGATTATTTATGCGGGAGCGGCTGCTTTAGCCGTTCTTTGCGGTTTTGTGTATGCATACCGTGCGAACAGCGAGGACAGTATCTACCATGGCCAGACAGAGAAACAGCAAAAAGGTGAAGAAGAAAAGATCCCTTCCGGTACGGATAATACGGATGCTTCTAAAGACGGCCAAATTGGTATTTCTCGGAATGCAGCTGAAGAATACGGCGTCTTCGTTTGCGGCCAGGTCCAAAAAGAAGGAGTCTGCTTCCTAGAAAAAGGCTCCCGGGTTTCGGACGCCATTAGCGAGGCCGGCGGGTTCACCGAGGAAGCCGATACGACGTACTGGAATCTTGCCGCGTATGTATATGACGGGCAGAGGATTTACGTGCCGAAGGTCGGAGAGGCGGTACCTTTGGAACTTGCTTCCGACAATGCCTATGATGCGTTCGGAAGGCTTGATCTGAATGCAGCTACTTTAGAGCAGCTGATGGAGCTTCCGGGGATCGGAGAGAAACGCGCTTCTGATATTCTCAGGTATCGGGAGAGCATCGGACGGTTTGAAGACATTGAACAGTTAATGAATGTATCGGGGATTAAGACGTCTCTTATGCAGGGAATACGCGATAAGATTTGTGTCCGTTAGGACAATGGGGTGACTTATGGACAGACGTGTGCTTGTGGTCGACGACGAAAAGCTGATTGTAAAGGGGATTAAGTTCAGTCTTGAACAGGACGGAATGAAGGTTGACGTTGCCTATGACGGTGAAGAAGCCCTTCGCATGGTCCGTGAGCAGAACTACGATGTGGTTCTTCTTGATGTTATGCTCCCGAAGCTTTCCGGCTATGAGGTCTGCCAGCAGATTCGCGAATTCTCGATGGTTCCGATTATTATGCTCACGGCGAAATCGGATGACATGGACAAGATTCTCGGCCTTGAGTACGGTGCCGACGACTATATCACGAAGCCCTTCAACATTCTTGAAGTGAAGGCACGTATGAAGGCGATATTCCGAAGAAGCACGGCTTCCGAGCAGTCGGTTCAGGAACCGAAGCAGATTCAGCTGAAGAATTTCCTTCTGGATTGCGACAGCCGCCGCCTGTTCCTCGGAGATAAGGAAATCCGTCTTACCGCCAAGGAGTATGATCTTCTCGAGCTCCTTGCAACCCATATGAATAAAGTCTACAGCCGTGAAAGTCTTATGAATATTGTCTGGGGCTATGATTTCGTCGGAGATGTCAGAACCGTGGATGTTCACATCCGCCGTCTCCGTGAGAAAATCGAAAAGGACCCCAGTGCTCCTGCTTATGTTCATACAAAGTGGGGAGCGGGTTATTATTTTAACGACAATGAATAAATCCCGCAGATTCTTTAATAAACTCAGTATCAGTGTAATCATCTTCCTGCTCCTGTTTCTTGTGGGGCTCGGGGGATGTATCTTCGTATCCGGAAACCTGTATCGTACATGGCGGAAGGATATTCTCAACGACAGCTCCGTACGTCTTCTTAAAGAGCATTCCGAAGCAATTGCCAATCGAATCCATGCCACGGAGTTTACAAGAAAGCCCGACGATGACTCGGTCATCTCGGAGCTTTGTGATCTTGCGCTTTTGTTCGGCGGCCGCGCCGTGGTCTGTAACGACGAGTTGCGCGTCGTATACGATACCGCGCAGACCGACACCGGAAGGTATCTGCTTATCGATGATGCGATTCGCGCAATCCGAGGGGATACCGTTCATACGGTTTTCGAGGAAGCAGAAAATGGAATGCTTCTCATTCCGATTCCGGGGATGGTGAGGAATGCTTCCGAGGGGGTTCTTTGTTACATTTTCCCGATGAAGGAGCAGATGAAACAGCTGCATTCCGTCCGTAACCGCGTTGTGTCTTTGTGTGTCATTTTCAGCGTTTTCCTCGTCGGATTCGGAATCCTCATATGCACCCGGATTTCAAAACCGATGAATCATCTGGCGAAAGCCATGCTGAATCCTTCAGGCAGCGGACAGAACGATCCGATTGACGTCCATGTCGGTTACCGTGAGATCGGTGAGATCATGGATAATGCAAACCATATGATTTCCCGCCTGAACGAGGCCGACAAGACGCGCCGCGAGTTCGTTTCCAACGTCTCCCATGAGCTGAAGACTCCCATGTCGTCCATCAAGGTCCTCGCGGACTCGCTTCTGATGCAGGATAACAGTGTTTCCGAGGAGACCTACCGCGAGTTTTTAACCGATATTAACGAGGAAATCGACCGCGAGAATCTGATCATCAACGACCTTCTGACGCTCGTCAGCATGGAAGGAAAGGAGAATCCGCTTCACCTTGCGAAAACCCATGTCAATAAGCTTCTCGAGGTGGTTCTGAACCGGGTTCTTCCGATTGCGAAGGACAACAACATCGAGGTAATCTTCGACAATTACCGCGACGTTTACGCGGAAATCGATGAGAATCGGATGATCATGTCCCTGACGAATATCGTTGAAAATTCCGTCAAATACAACCGCCCCGGCGGCTCGGTGCGTGTTTCTTTGAACAGTGATTTCAATTATTTCGTCGTAACCATTGAAGATACCGGAATCGGTATCCCGGAGGATGCCATTCCGCATCTTTTCGAGCGTTTCTACCGTGTCGATAAGGCGAGATCCAGGCAGACAGGCGGAAGCGGTCTCGGTCTTTCGATTGCGTATGAAATCGTCAAATCCCACGGCGGTGAAATCAGGGTAAGCAGCAAACTGAACGTCGGATCCGTATTCCGTATCCGGATTCCGCTTTCGAATAACCTTCAGGAAGAGGAGGGCAATGCGTTATGAGAAAACTCTTTCTGACTATTGTCCTGCTTCTTTCCGCGGTGCTTTTCGGCTGCTCGCATTCCGATAAGAATGAGGGCGAAGCAACGGCTTATGCGCCGAATTCCGACGGGACAGGACTTGTTTCGAGGGCGGTGTCATTTGACGCATATGATACCGAGGGCCGGATCGAAGAGATGATTAAGGCTCTGCAGAGCGCGGAAAAGGGAAAATACAAGGCCGTACTTCCCGAAGACAGCGTACTTAGCTTCAGCTACGCTGACGGCGAGCTTCGGCTTAAGAATTATGCGCAGTTTGAGGTCGATAATTTCGGCCTTTCGAAGGTATTGAACCGGGCAGCATTGGTGAAGTCCTTCTGCAGCATCGATTACATTGAAAAAGTTGTCATTGAACTCGGCGAGGCGGACGGTTCCGAGCTTACGCTTACCGCGGATTCGTTCCTTGAGTCATTCTCGACCGAACCGGTCCGTCAGAAGGTGGTGCTGTATTTCGGCGCTCCGGAACGGGACGGCCTGATTGAAAGCTCGGATTTCTTTGAAACGGACGGCTCAAAGCCTGCCGTCTATTGGATTGTCGAGCGCCTGATCGAAGGCCCCGGGGAGCTTCCCGGCATCGCCGTCATTCCGCCCGAGACGAAAATCCGCAGCGTAACCTTAAGCGGCGGCCACTGCGTCGTCGATCTGAGCGAAGAGTTCCAGAATTACCTGAACGCCGTTCCCGCGGCGCTTACGGTATATTCCATCGTGAATTCCCTAACGTCGCTTTCGACGGTCAATGACGTCGAAATCCTTGTCGAAGGAAGGCGCGAATACAGTTATCTCGGCTTCAATATGAACCAGGTTTTCGGGTATTATGAGAAGCTGGTACATTAAGCTTTGAAGCTTTATACCCAGAGATGATTTCGTTTCAATAAAAATGAAATCTATAAATGTTTTTTTCTTGGAGTTAATCTATGAAACGTCCGCTTCTGTGGGCGTCTGTCGGAATGCTCGCCGGAATCGCTTTAATGTGCTTTCGGCAGGCTTCTTTGGCAATTCTTTCTGCCGTAATTCTCATTATATTTCTTCGTAACCGAAAGCATAGAATTCTTTTCTTCGGACTTCTCACCGGACTGTTCCTCGGCTGCTTCAGCGGGTTCTGTTACCGTTATTCGTCACAGAATCTCAGAAAAGGAATGAACTCGGCAACCTGCTTCACCGGAGTCGTCCGCGACGTATCCGGGCACGGCTTTCGGATGCGCGTCACAAGCTTCGGAAATGAATTCTTCCGGAAATCGTACCGGAACATCTATTCCTATTATGTCTATGTCGCAAGCGAAGAAATCCCTGCTTTACGGGCAAATGTGACGGTTACCGGCCATGCGGAAGACTTCCGCCCGGCGGAAAATCCGGGGCAGTTCGATGCCTCGTCATATTATCCGTCCGTCGGCTGTATTGCTTACATTCGGGCAGACTCCCTTCAAATCAATCGACAACCGAAGGCGTTCTTTAGATTTCTCGGAAATGTTCGTGAGCGCATATCCGTTCAGCTGAACCGTCTGTTCCCGAAAGAAACCGTTGGCCTTCCGATGGCGCTTATGTTAGGAGAGAAGAACGGTTTTGACGGGGACCAGAAGGAACTGTATGAGCAGTTCGGGCTGGCACATATTCTTGCGGTCAGCGGCCTTCATATCGGAATCCTTTCGGAGTTTCTGCTGTTTCTGTTTCTCATTCTGTTTCCGAGAAAACCGGCGGAAATCTTAACATTTTCCGTTCTATTAATCTACGGAGCGTTGTGCGGCTTTCCGGTTTCCTGCATCCGTGCCGTTTTTACATTCTTTCTTTTCGCTTTCTGCGGGCATTTCAAGCGGACCTTTGACAGGATCTCAGCTAATTCCTTTCTGCTGATTCTTATTCTTTTCCTTGCCCCGTACCGGCTTTCCAATCTGTCTTTTCAGCTTTCGTTCACAGCGGGTTACCTGACGAGCTTCGAACCATTCAAAATGGGAGAGAAAAAGAGCCTAAAGAAGATATTCCGGACATCCGTGCTTCTGCAGGCAGGACTTCTTCCCTTTACTCTTCAGGCGTTTTATACGATTACGCCGGTCGGAATCTTCCTGAACGTTTTCGTGCTTGCGGGAATCGGAGCGGGATTTGTTTTGGTGCTTTCGGCGACAGCCATATCATGGGCCTTAATGCCTGTGGCAAGATTTCTGGCAGGTCCCGTGCATTACGGGGAGCTTCTTTTGGTAAGAGTCATGCAGCTTCTACGGAGCCTGCCGTTTCTGACGATGACGGCAGGGCATCCGTCGAGAATTCGGATTGCGGTATTTCTTGCTTTCTTTGTGACAGTGTATTATCTGGAACGACGG
>JAEEGI010006208.1_pt1 | contig 27039 bp, 23 predicted proteins | sample 8958751 | NCBI WGS metagenome assembly JAEEGI01 (sample SAMN16246545, study PRJNA631951) | gut metagenome | biome: gut microbiome; feature: rumen; material: KS-attached | host: Bos | place: Iran: Karaj | collected 2018-10 | reverse complement strand
CAACTCCTTGATTGCCTTGTTGATCAAGTCGCCGAATGCACCACCGATGCCCGTGATGGAACTCAGGTTATCGTCAACCTTATCTCCCACCCATGCCTTGGTAACCTCCTGGATGGCGGCTTCGTGATCATGACGGTCAGGGCAGGTAAACACCATCGTAGCAAACAAGATGGCGAGGATCAAAGCCGCGATAAGCCATGGGGTGCAGCCACTCTTCTTAGGTTCCTCCGGCACATTGCCATAACGAGGCACTTGGGGCGGCACCTGAGTGGGCGGCACTACCGGATCATAGGGCTGACCTGTTATCGCCTGGTTCTCGGCTATCCGTGCAGCCTGCTGCGAAGCCTCAAACTCGGCACGCTGCAACACCGCTGTCAGTTCAGGCACGTCACCGGCCTGCTTCCAGTCGGCCATGCCGGGTGCCCATACTTCACTTTCGGGGGTAATTCCCTGCTGCCCCAATTCCTCAATGGTAAATGGGCCCTCCTGTTTTCCGTTTCTAATCAGATGAAATTCCATAATCAATCACTTTATGTATAGTTTCTATTATTCGAAAAGCCTATTGTGCAAAAAACGTGCCATGACTAATCTCTTTTTGAGTGTCCAATTGATGGTGCAACCCCCTCTAAACCCTAAACTCTAAACTGCAAGCAATGCGAGCATAACAACATCCTACTTGGAGTTAATGAAATCCAAGAAGGCCTGCTTATAGCTGTCACCGATGGGGATATACACGTCACCAAAGACGATGCGGTTGCGCTCAATTTCACGGATTTTGCTCTTCTGCACAATAAACGAACGATGCACCCTGATGAAGCGTGAAGCGGGCAGCATCTGCTCAATGGCTTTCATGTTCATGAGCGAAAGGATGGGACGCTGTGACTCCTCGGTGTAGATTTTCACATAGTCCTTCAAGCCCTCGATATAACGGATATCGTCAAGTGGAATCTGCAACAGCTTGTACTCGCTCTTGACAAAGATGCTAGTCGGCTCCTCGTCGGTGGATGACGCTGCGGCAGGCTGTTCGCTCTGCTGCACGAGCTGGAACCATTGCATCGCCTTGTTGCACGCCTCAAGGAAGTCGGCATAGCTGATGGGCTTCAACAAGTAGTCCAGCGCATTGACACGGAAGCCGTCAACGGCATACTGGTTAAAAGCCGTAGTGAAGACAATACGGGTATTCTCGGGCACCATACGGCTCAACTCCAAGCCATTAAGCTCAGGCATCTGGATATCCAGGAACAGCAGGTCAACAGGCTGCTCACCGATGCCATGTAGGGCGTCAGTGGCATTGGTGTATTTGCCACACAGTTCAAGGAACGGTATCTTTTTCACATAGCTCGCCAACAGTTCCACTGCTAATGGCTCGTCGTCAACGATTGCACACTTGATGATCATGATTCCTCTGTTTTGATGATGATTTTAGAATAATACTGGCTGCCATCCTCGGTTTTGCCTTTCTCCCAAACGTAGCGGTCAGGATACAAGAGTTCCAAACGACGGCTCACCTGTTCCAACCCGATGCCCGAACCACTCTTGTCGTTCTCACGCTTGGGGTAGCAGGTGTTGCATATCTCACAGGTAATGTCGCCATTCACCTGATGCAAGTTGATCTTGATTTCACCTTTGCCCTGCGGTGAGATGCCATGCTTGAAGGCATTCTCAATCAGTGAAATAAAAATGAGGGGTGCCACGGGCGTCGAGTCATTAGGCAGGATATCGATATTGGTGTCGATTTTCACACTGTCGGTCACGCGGATTTTCATCAGCTCGATGTAATTTTGCATGAAATCAACCTCCTTATAGAGCGGCACAAAGTCCTGCTGGTTCTCGTAGAGCACATGGCGCAGCAACTTACTCAATTCACCCACCGCCGTCTGAGCCTTCTCCTGGTCAAAGGCAATGAGCGCGTAGATGTTGTTGAGCGTATTGAGCAGGAAGTGAGGGTTCATCTGGTTGCGCAGGTTGCTCAACTCGGCCTCGGCACGCGCCGCCTCAGCCTCCTTGCGCGCTTCCTCGATGTGCTGCCACCGCTGGATCATGCGCACAGCGACGGCCAGCGCGATAATCAAAATGAGCGTAAAGATAGCCCAAAAGTAACGCGGAATCCTCACATAAGGTCTCTTGGGGCCATTGCTAGGCAGGTCGGGCAACAACAGTTCGGCTAGCCAATGGCACAGATCAATGAAAAACAGACCAAACAAGATAACCAACACATTGGCAAACAAGAATGTCTTCCAATCGTTCCTCTTGAGCAGGAAACGCGGAACGAGCAACAGGTAGTTGATATAGAACACCAGCATATAGGCCAGCGGATTGCCCAGCCAGCGCACATATCGGTTCAACACCATGGTCCAGTCTTCATTAGAACTATGGAAAAACATCGGCACAACGACAATTACCGACCAACATAGCAAATGCAAGATCCAGTAACGATACTTGGATTTGGTTTCAACAAGAGTAGTACTCATTTTGTCAATAGCCTTATTTTATTTATCGCAAAGGTAATCAACTCCTTTCACCCCAACAAATATAATAGACAAAAACTGAAATTGGGTAGATAAAAACAGTTATTCCCAGCATTAGCAACGGTAAGGTTTATCATAACATTTTTTAACACGGCAATTCAAGGGAATTGGGCGAAATGGCACTAATTTTGCTTTTTAATGGAGTAATATACCCATAACGAAAGAAAAGAAACAATAATAGAATGAAGAAAATGAGACGATTACCCGTGTGGCTGATGATGTGCACCATGATGGTTGCACTGCTGTCATGCGGTGGACACGGCAAGCTGGACAAGGCCGTGAGATCAGTCCTGGTAAGTGGCGACACGACACGTGCGGCCTATGATTCTCTGTGCTCAATCGTGGCTGAGAATCCGGGGAAATACAGCGACCTGTTGACACCCGAAGGTAAGGTGGACCACAAGAAGATGGCCGAGTTCATCGAGGAGATTGGCTCCCACCTGCGTCCTCCGATGCACTGGAACACTCGCCTTTACGGTGGCGTTGACGACTTGTCACTGACCATCTACTTTGAGCGCAGCGGCTCGATGGTGCCCTATGACCAGCGTGGCGGTGGCGGCCAACTCAAGAAGGTGGTCAATGACCTGATCAATCACTTCCCCGCTGGCAGTAAGGTGGACATCAACATTGTGAATGACGGCATCTACCCCTACCAGCACACCGTCGATGAATTCCTCAAGGATCGCGATATTTATCAGAGCACGGCAGGCATCGGTGATGCCGCCTATACTGACTTCCAACTGATTTTCAACAAAATCCTGGAGGCTCAGCGCCCCGGCAACGTGAGTGTGCTGGTGAGCGACCTCATCTATTCCCCGAAAGACACTCATGGCGTCAGCCTGGGAAAAATCTTTAACGAGGAGAACAGCCTCGCCACCCGTGTTTTCGCCAAGTATAAAGGCAAAAGCGTGGTGGTGCAACAGTTCATGGGTGACTATAGCGGCAAGTACTATCCCTACAACGGTGTGCCGTTTGAATACAGCGGCAAGCGCCCCTTCTATGTGGTCATTATCGCCGACAGTGACGTGATGGACCAGCTGGCTCAAGACAAGCGCTACAGCGGTGTGCTGGATGCGCCCACCGTGCGCAACAGCTACCGCTTCAACCAAAACACGAGCGAGGTGCCCTGCCGTGTGCTGCCCGAGTGGAAGGACAATGCAGGACGTTTCCGCGTCAAACATGGTGACGGCATCGTGCTAGCCAAGTGTGATGGCGACCGCCAGACAGGTAAGCTCTGCTTCTCGCTGGCTGCCGACCTGGGAGGACTGATGAAAGACGACGCCCTGTTGACCAACGTAGCCAACTATGAAGTGCAGAGCATCGACGGCTATACCCTGACGGTACAACCCATTGACCCAAGTATGGTAACCGCCAATAACAAGGAATACCTTGACGGCATGACCCACATACTCACCCTGGTGGGCGACCTCAAAAGTCCCCGCGACGAAGTGCACATCTCGCTGCGTAATGAGTTGCCCGGGTGGGTGCGCCAGTCCTCAAGTGACAACGACACCAGTACAGGTGGATCATTTGCTAACACCACCCTAGGACTTGAACAGCTGCTGGGCGGCATGTTCGATGCCATGAAGGGAGGCAGCAATTACTTTGATGTGAAGATCCTGCTGCAACGATAGTTGGTAAAGAATCATTAGCATCATCAAAAACTGACAACTAAAAACTGACAACTGACAACTTAATATATGAAACATCTGACTTATCTGATTATCGGGATTGCGGTGACCGTGCTGTTTTTCATCCTCAGCTGCACCGATGGGTTCAATATCTTTGAGGTGATGTACTTCAACCAGGGTTACAACGACAAGATGTATAACCTGAACATGTATCCCGTGATTGCTGCCATCACCATCCTCGTTGCTTGGGGCGGAGCAGCCATTTATTACTATGCCATCAACTCGGTAAAGTTCGACCGCTGGTACCACTGGCTGGCCGTGCTGGGTGTGGTTGCCGTGCTGGCGCCCGTAGTATGCTACATCTACAACGACACGGTGTTTGCCAACAACGGCCTGATGTACGTCGGCGAATCCATCCAGTTCGAAATGCAGACGGTGCTGTTTGCTGCACTGCTCTACATTGTGGCATCCTATTCCATCCGCTGGTGGAGCAGCAACTGCCGACACACACCACTGCCGCAATAAGAGGCTATCAACTGATAACTGACAACTGACAACTAGAATATATGAGACTATTCCTATTTGCTATCGGAGGTACCGGATCGAGGGTTCTGAAGTCGCTGTTGATGCTATCGGCAGCTGGCGTGCGTCCCCTCGACGAGAACGGCAAGCCTGTGAAAGACCTGGAAATCGTGCCCGTCATCATCGACCCGCACAAGGCCAACGAGGACTTGAAGCGAACCGAGGCATATCTCAACGACTACCGCGACATCAGGCGCAAACTTTACGGCAACGAGCCTAACGCCGACGGATTCTTTGCTAACCGCATCGTCACCCTGCGCGAAATCATGAGCAATAGCAGTGTGACCTTGAACGATACGTTCATCTTCAATTTAGGAGCAGTAGAGAATGCCAAATTCCGCGAGTTCATCGGCTTTGACACGATGAACGAGGCCAATCAGGCCCTGACGTCACTGCTGTTCGCCAACTACCAGTTGGAAAACAAGATGAATATCGGCTTCGTAGGTAGTCCCAACATCGGCAGTGTAGCACTGAACGAAATCAAGGACAGCAACGAGTTCAAGGCCTTCAGCAATATCTTCCGCCAGGGCGACCGCATCTTCTTCATCAGTTCCATCTTTGGTGGCACGGGAGCTTCGGGCTTCCCCATCATGGTGAAGAACATCCGTCAGGCAGCCAATCTGGAGGGCATCGAGAACCGCGACGCCTTGAGCCGCGCACCCATCGGTGGCCTGACAGTGCTTCCCTACTTTACCCTTGAGGGCAACAAGCAGGACCAGCGCATCGCCACGAGTGACTTTATCGTCAAGACTCAGAGCGCACTCTATTACTACAAGAACACGCTCACTGGAGCCAACGACAGCAACGTGAACAGTATCTACTACCTGGGTGACCAGGTGAGGTCAAAGCCCTACCTGTATGACCCGGGCGAACATGGTCAACGCAATAACGCTCACCTGATCGAACTCATTGGTGCTCTTGCTCCGCTGGACTTTGCCGGTAAACCTGAGAGCAAGCTGAGCGATATGGACGGCTATCCGCTGCCCACAACGGCCTATGAGTATGCACTGGATAAGGACGACCTGAGCCTCAATTTCCTGTCACTGGGTCACCAGACACGCCGTCTCATCTATGAGCCCATGAGCAAATTCCACTTGCTGTTCCTGTTCCTGACCACAGGGTTTAAGAACATGATCGGCCAGGGCTTCACCGAGGATGCTCCCAAAATCAAGAGCGACTTCCTTGCATCGCAGTTCTACCGCACACTGGTTGATCATTTCATGCTGGGCTATGCCCAATGGCTGACCGAGATGAACGACAACATGCGCAGCGTCGCATTTTTCAAGCCAGGCGAGATCGACATGGCTCATGCCATCGAGGGCGTGAACGTGAAGAAACGCATGCTGGGTCATTACAAGGTGGACAACGACGTGTTCAAGTCCGAAATGAACAAGCTGAGCAAGAACAACCCGAGCTACAGTGACCGTACGGTGGAATTCAAGTTGCTGGACCTTTTCAACAAGGCAGCACACAATATCTTCACCGAGCGGTACGAGAATATTAACTGATTAATATACTAGACTGTCTAGAGTTTCTGGAACATCTAGAACCATAAAACAATGAGCGAGATATTATCCTATAGCAACAACACAACCAAGAACGGTGATGAGGACTGGATCGGGCATGCCCCTTACAGCGACGATGATATCGCACGCATCAAGGATCCCGACGGTGGCCTGAGCGAGAACCCGCGTACCGCCATTCCCAGTCCGCTGGCTCAGCTTGACCTGGTGAAGAACGCCTTCAAGCAGTTGGCCAACGAACACCTGCGCGGCGCCCGCATGAACGAGCGCCTGGTGTCCAATGCCCTTGATGTGGCACAGTTGTTCTTTGACTATGAGAACCACAAGGATTACCTGCGCATCATCCGCTGGAACCGCGAGGAATGCATCGAGCAGCTGAAGGCCAATCCGCTGCACCGTCTCTTCGGCGAGACGTTGGACCTGTTCCTGCGCAGCGACAAAGTGTATAACTTTGACCTGCTCAAGGACTGGTACATCATCATGTGGGACCGCAAAGTGCTGGGCGGCACCTCTCCTGCTTCAATCGTGATGGCGGCACCTGCATTAGGTACCATCGACGCCATCAAGGTGGAACAGGGCGTCAGCCTGTTCGGCGAGACGCGCCACTTGTGGCAACGCGATGAGGACTTCGTCTATTACTTCTATCTGCTGATGAACGCCTACCCCACCCTGCGTCTGCACTGCGGTGAGGTCTATGCCTATATGCAGAAGAATCTGGAGCCCTTGCGCAAGAACCGTCCCGAACTCTACAACCGCATCACCACGGTCATCCCCAACCTCGATGCCCTGGACGAGAGCCGCGCAGGCACCGTGCTGGAGCAGTTGGAGCACAGCTATGACCCCTTCGGCGGCGGTATTGACGTGAGTGTGCTGGGAGCCCGCTTCTACCACAAGCGCGTCCTTGACATCCGTACTGCAGCCAGCGAGAGTGACTTTGTCATCACGCCGACCATGCCACAGAACAAAAACGAATTGCCTCTTGTGCTGGTTAATGGCTTTAACGGCAGTGTAGAGCATTTCCGCTACATTGACAAGGAATGGGACAGTGCTACTCAAGTTTATGGCGGAGGCATTCCCCTGAGCGACCGCAAGCTGCCCGACACCTCAATACAATACCCGTTTGTCACCACCGACGACTTCCTGACCGACACCATCGTCCGCCTGGGCAGCGGCTGTGTGATAGACACTGACCACTTCTTTGACGGCAACCTCAAGCCGCGCACGCCGCAGCCCACCTGTGGCTATCTGCTGCCCTTAAAGCCGTTGCTGTTCACCTATTTTGATACCGATTACATCAAGGGCACTATCGCCGGACGCCATGTGATGGACATCGAGGAGTTTGCCGACGGTAGTGTAATGGTCACCCTGCGCATCCGCGTCAAGAAGGGTGAGAACCGATACATCGAACTGTCACGCAAGTATTTCCCCATCAACGACCACACGTGGACCTTTGATGAGCGTCGCGGCACGGGCCGTGTCCTCGGTGCCACCTTGTCCACCTCGATATTCCCGTTTGTCAAGACCGATGCCAACGATGACTACACCGTCGAACTGTTCACCATGATTGAGAACGGCGGTGCCACACTGCGTTTCTACAAGAACGGCATCAAGACCGACGGACTGAACGTGCGTGACGCCATCCGTTCACACTCGGGCTACAGTACCACCTACTATGACGTGGACGGCTCGTTTGACTACATGGAGGTGAGCGTTCAGAATCACCTAGGACGCTCGGGCGGTGTTATCATCCCGCAGTGGAAACCTTACGCCCCCAGCGCCAAGGAACTCATCTTTGCCGTTGACTTCGGTACGACCAATACCCACGTCGAGTGGGCAGAGCGTGGCCAGCCCTCGCAGCCGTTCACCTTTGACTACGGCTCACAACAGGTGCTTGTCGCCTCACTGCACAAGCCGCACTCGCTGGAGTATGCCGAGCAGGTGCAGCGCGTGGAGTTCGTGCCTCGCGAGATCGACAATGTCTATGGATTCCCGTTGCGTTCCACACTGGCACGCAACGAGAACAGCGGCATGGGGTGCAACCTGTTCAGCGACGTGAACATTCCGTTCCTGTATGAACGACGCTACTTCTACGGCTATGAGGGGACAACCAACCTCAAGTGGAAAGGCGATACCGAACTGGCCAGGTCATTCCTGCGCGAGTTAACGTTGCTCATCAAGGCAAAGGCTCTGCTTGAGAACGCCGACCTGCGTCGCACCGAGGTAGTTTACTTCTATCCCGTGAGCATGGGCGGTGCCGACCGTGATAAGCTGGAACGCACCTGGACCGAACTGTTCAACACCTACATCGGTGCCGACAGCGACCGCCTGCGCTCCTATCCCGAGAGCCTCGCTCCCGCCTACTACTATAGCGGAGCCGAAGTTGCCGGCAGCAGCTATGTGTCCATCGACATCGGCGGCGGCACGTGCGACACCGTGATTTATCAGCCCACGGCCGACCGTATGAGCAGCGAACCGGTTGCCATCTCATCGTTCCGCTTTGCCGGCAATGCCATCTTCGGTGACGGCTTTACCGACAAGGACGCCGACAACAACCCGCTGTTACAGCACTATACCCGCTACTTCAGGCAGCTCATTGAGAACGACAAGGGCAACAACATAGCCTATCTGGGCAGTATCCTTGCCGATATTATGGCTCAGAAGCGCAGCGAGGACATCAACGCATTCCTGTTCTCAATCGAAAATGTTGAGGAACTGCGCACGTTGCGCGAAATTGACCGTAACCTGTACAGCTACAATGCGTTGCTACGCAACGACAGTCAGCGCAGGCTCATCTTTATGTACTTCTACGCAGCCATCATCTACTACATCGCCCAGGCGATGAAGCAGCGCAACTATGAGATGCCCAAGCAGATCTACTTCTCGGGCACGGGCAGCAAGATATTGAACATTCTGGGCTCACTGAGCCGCATCAATATGCTCACCCAGACGATTGTCGAACGCGTTTATGGCAAGCAGTACAACGAGCTGTTTGAAATCAAGATTGAGGACAAATGTCCCAAACAGATCACCTGCCGCGGTGGTATCAAACTTGAGAACAAACGTCTGGAAGGTCAGGCCGATGTCGCCCGTTACAATGCGACGAGCGTGAAGCGCATGCGCTACTGCTGTTCCATGCTGGGCGATGACGAACTCACGATGGAGCAAGTCGAGTCCATCGAGGTGCGCGACCGCCTGGTTGAGAAAGTCAAGGAGTTCAACCAGTTCTTCATTGACCTGTGTGACGCCAACCTGAAGGATGAGTTCGGCATTGAGAACAACGTGCTACGCCTGTTTGAGAGCGTGCTGGGCGATAACCTTGCCAACTACCTCACGGCAGGCATCAACACGTTCCTGAAAGGACGTTACAATCCCACCGATGTGGTAGAAGATGTTCCGTTCTTCTATCCCGTCATCGGTGTCATCCGTCACAACCTGCTTAGGAATATGCGCAATGACGTTATCAGCAAGTTTAATCAATAATAATAATTAGTTGTAAGCCATCAGTTGTCAGTTTTCAGCGGCAGCCGCAAAATCTGACAACTGAGAACTGAAAACTGAAAACTTTTCAAAAGTTATGAAACGCATCACTTTAATCATGGCAGCCATCGTCTGCCTCGCCATCTCGGCAATGGCGCAACCCAATGCCGACCAACCGCTGTCGCCCGCGCTGTGGAAGCAGGGCATTGCCACCTGTGCCCATTACACGGCCTGTGACCGTCGCTTCGGTAAGAAAATCGAGGAAATCAAGTCACAGTATCCCCAGGGCTATACACTGGACAACCTGAACGATGTCTATGGCGGCCAAGGGCGCAAGTGGGAAAAGATCTACAACGAGTTCAAGAAGGAAGAGAGCCGCGGCGGCAGCATCAACGACCTCAAGGAACTTGTTTCTCCCCAAATCTGGAAACTTGTCGAGCCCGACTTCATGGCTTATATCACCGAGCATCCCGAACTTGCCAACGCAGTGCCTGATCCTGCAACTCAAGGCGATGAACAGGCCGAGAACGTTCAGGAAGGCGAGAATGGCGATACGACAACCGCTGTCGCACCCAAGAAGACCAGCGACAATGGGTTCTCATGCAACGCCAACCTGCCCCTGTGGTTAGGCATCCTGGGCTCTCTGCTGGGTCTGTGCGCGCTGCTCATCTCACTGAGCAACCGTGGCAAAATCAAGGAGATGCTCCGTGCCTTTACCCGCGAACTTGACCGGACCAACGCCAACCTGCAGGAATTCTCTACCGATGCCGCCAACCAGATGAAGGCGCTCTCTATCCGCTTGACCGGCAAGGTTCCCCACGACTATAAGGAAGATGAAGAGGACATCGTTGAGCAGCCCGAAGAGGAGCCCGTTCAGATGGCTGAAGTTCCCGCTGACGAAGAAGAGTTTGTTGAGGAGGAAGAAGGCGATGTACTCAACCTGTTCACTAGCAAGCCCGACGAGAATGACGACTTTACCCGCGTGAGCGACACCTTCGAGCCCGGCAATAGCATCTATGTACTCACTACCTTTGATGGTACTCATGGCAAATTTGAGGTTATTGATAAGCCCGAGGTACACACCTTTGCCCTAATGATGCCTGCCGAAAACCTGATCCGTGCCTGCTCGGGCAATGCCATCCAGATTCCTAGTGGCACACGCATCGTGACCGACCGTCCTGGTGAAGCCGAGTTCATCGACGGCAAGTGGCATATCGTAGTAAAAGCCATCATCCACTACGAGGGATAATTCACATTTAAGTTCTTAGGCTTTTAGGCTTTAGGTTTTAGGTAGCATCCGTATCCTAAAATCTAAAGCCTAACCGCCTAAAACCTAACGCTTAGAATATGCGCTGGACCTGTCCTAAATGCGGTAAAAAGTTGGATATCAGCAACGAGCAGCTCATCGCCAACGACGGTGTGATTGTCTGCCCGCAGTGCTTGTTGCAGGCACATCAACCCATTCCCAAGGCACGTGTCACCCCACGTACCAGCAAGACCGATCCTCCAGCGCCGACTCAGAGGAGGCAGAACACCATCAGTTTTGAAACCGAAGTTCCGCCCCAGCGACAACAATCAACGCCTCCGCCCCACAAAACACGCATGAAACAAGCCACCACATCCTATCGCTACACTGGACTCTCCAGTGATAGCGGCAACAGCACACCCCCCAAGAGAAAGACAGGGAAGAAGAAATCCAAGAAGAAAAAGAAATCCGACAGCATGAGCGCCCTGGGGTGCATGGGCCGCACCATCATCTTCACTCTCGTCCTTTTCGCCGCCTACGTTTTCTTCGGCCTCCTCCTCGAAGCCCTTCAATAAGCCCCATCGGTTCTCCAACCATTTTGAACGACATCACAAAAAAGTAAGGGTTTAGCTATGCTATCATCTATCCAGATGTGGCTATTTCACTCATTTAAATACCTGAGACTAAATCATGCAACTACTGAACGTTTCCTTTGGAATTTTTGCTTTCCTGCCACAGGGTTGGTTGTTCATGATACTGATTATCCTGCTGGAAGCGTGGCTGATGTCGAGATGGCTGTGCAAGAAGCGGCTGGACCAGCGCATCACCGGCACTGCATTCCTGAGCAACTTTGTCAGTGGACTGACGGGCATTATCACAACCTTGATACTTAACGGTGGCTGGATTTTGGTGGTGTGGTTTCCATGGGTAAGCACCCACGAGATTGACATCAGTGCCACCGACAGTTTGCTTGAGTTCTGCATTATTTACTTCATTGCTTTTGTGCTGTCGGTGCTTATCGAGGCACTCATCAACTGGCTCATGTTGCGCAAGCGTTACTCGACCCGACAAATCATGAAATCTACCCTGCTTGCCAATGTCGCCAGTTATCTCCTTGGCAGCCTCATCCTTTATTCATTCTCTTTCATTCCCCTATTTTGACTGAATTGATCTTGAATCGGGAATAACACTATTTAAGATTTATTCGTATAGCGGTGTCGTGCAAAAATAGTAATTTTGCGCTACATTTTTCGGCCCGTTCCAGAATGGGCCCCGACGTGCGGCAATATTTTACTCAAATGATGGATTTTCTATCTACATATCACCTGCAAGGGCTGGTATTAGGCCTGTGCTCGTTTCTCATTATCGGCATATGCCACCCTATCGTCATCAAGGGCGAATACCACTATGGACAACCGTTCAAGTGGGTAAAGCTCTGCAGTAACGATATGATCCTTTCTTCCACACATACCGCAATTCAAGCTCTCTTATAGAATTCGCTATGATGCAATACAAGCAACTGTTTTCAAGCTATATTTCAAGAATTTGGGGTAACAAGACCACTATTTTCTTGTTCTTCCTGAACTTAATCACCAATTCTCCTTTTTTATTGGCTTCTCGGTATCACTCACTGATCTATGTTGGATACTGGATCGTCGTCTCTGCAGTTTTTTCAACAATAGAGGGAATCCTAATTCAAGGCTTGAAGAAAATTCATTTGCATCAACTATTTCTAGGAATCATAGTATTTTTCCACCTGTTGCTCGCAACAGTGGATATGTTCATGTATTATAACTTTAAATTCATATTCAATCAAGATGCTGTTGACATCATAACACAGACTACAACTAACGAGGCCGTATCTTTCTTATCGACCTACCTAACAGTGCCATTTGTGATAAGTACCATCTTAATTGTAATCTGTTTAATTTGGAGTCTCAATAGGATAGCGACCATCATCGCTACAAGAAAATGGTTCCATATCATTTACATGGTGCTATCTCTTTTGGGGGCTCTGCTCTACGGAGTCTCCATCAAGAATTATATGTTGTATAACAATGGCCAGGATGCGCCCCAGTTTCATGCCTTTACTCGCGCAGCATATTCATGTAAGGTGGTATTCATCAGACTCTCACACATTGAGACACTGCAAGAAATCAACAGTCATGTCAGTGCCACCATGCCGGCCAACAATGTAAACACCATTATCTTCATCATTGGAGAAAGTTTCTCTCCATATCACTCATCCCTTTACGGCTATAACAAAGAAACTAACCCATTCCTTGCCAAACGACACGATGAAGGTTCATTAACCGTATTCAGCGATGCGGTGACCATTTCGGACCACACAGAAGGCGTCATGAGCCCACTATTCTCAATGATGAATCGGGCCCAATGGTATTACATGGCTCCATTATTCCCAACGTGCTTCAAGGCTGCTGGCTACCAAACCATCATGTTGGATAATCAATACTTTGTCGGGAACGGTATTTCATTCTTGACCGATAAAAAACTATCGTCTATGATGTTTGACTATCGCAATACTGACAGTTACGACTATGACGGTGACATGCTTCAAGAAATGCATATCACCGATACTCCGCAATTAATTGTGCTGCACCTGCAGGGGCAACATTACACCTATTCCAACCGCTATCCCAAAACCTTCGCCCACTTCAAGCCTAGCGATTATAACAATCTAACTGATAACCAAAAGGAAATTGTTGCACACTATGATAACGCGACACTGTATAATGACTATGTGATAGAACAAATCATTAAATCGGTTGAAAATAAGGATTGTATTGTCGTCTATATTTCTGACCACGGTGAAGAACTTTACGAACTTGATAATTATACTGGACATGGTAATGCCGCTTTACGTGACGATCCGACTTATCAGATAAAAGTACCCTTGTTTATCTGGACATCTGAACAATTTAACACAAAGCATAGTGACAAGGCCCAACGAATAAAAGATTCTGCCGATAAACCAATCTTGACAACGGATTTGTCGCATTTTCTACTTGATGTGGCTGACATCAGCACTAAGAGTTTCAATCCAGAACAGAGTTTCATCAATGATCATTACAAGTGTGATCATCGAATCATTCTCAACACCATATATTTTGAAGACATTAAGCGGAAGCCACGTGTCAAGTCACGTTATTACTAGGTAAATCGGGTTTTCATTCACTTACCAAGGCAACTGCATCGAACGTGACGATCTCACTTCGCCTTGAGACAGCGAAAGATAATATGATATAACCATATTCAAAATTCGTATTTACACAATAGTTTACGATTCATCTAAGTCAGTGATGCGAGAAATCGCACCATCCACAATAATTCAAAGAATATCTTTGGATTTAGGAGCAGAGCTCTAACAAAAAATAGATTAAATACTTTTTTTTGTCTTCGGCTTATACTAATTTTGCGGGACAATTTTGGCCAGGGTGGTAAATGGACCCTGGCATGCGGCAAAAATCAACAAACGGAATGATGGATTTTCTATCTACATATCACCTGCAAGGGCTGGTATTAGGCCTGTGCTCGTTTCTCATTATCGGCATATGCCACCCTATCGTCATCAAGGGCGAATACCACTATGGACAACCGTTCAAGTGGGTTTTCCTGCTGGCAGGAGTCGTGCTGTGCATTGGCTCGCTGCTCGTGAATAACGTGATGCTCTCGGCGCTGATGGGCGTCGGGGCATTCTCATGCTTCTGGGGCATCAAGGAAATGAAGGATCAGCAGGAGCGCGTACGCAAGGGCTGGTTCCCTCGCAACCCCAAGCGCAAATACCCGTGGGACGAGAAAAGTGAGAAGTGAGGAGTGAGGAGTTAATAGTTACAGCCAACAAACTGAAAACTGACAACTGAACTGCAATGAAACCCTTGACAACACTGGCGCTGATGCTTCTTGGCACAGCACTGTGTGCCGCACACAATGTGAGCGGCACCGTTACCTGTGAAGGTCAAGGTGTTGCCGGAGTTGCTGTGAGTGACGGCTATGAGGTCGTTGTGACCGATGCCAATGGCTACTATGCGATGTCTAGTTCTAAGCTGAACGGTTATGTATTCTACACGCTGCCTGGTGGCTACGAACCGCTGCTTGCCGATGGTTTTAATCCCCAATTCTGGGCTCCGCTCGATTCACGCGATGTCACCGTTGATGAGACACATGACTTCACCCTGCGCCGCGTGGACAACGACAAGCACACGGTCATCTTTGCCGCCGACACCCATCTGGCTCGCCGTAACAGCGACCGCGCCTTCTTCAAGAAGGGGCTAATCGCCAGCCTGAACAATGAGGTGGAGCGTGCCGGTAGCAACCCCATCTACTCTGTCATTTTGGGTGACCTCACCTGGGACGTCTTCTGGACGCAGAACGACTACAACCTTGTTGACTTCATGGAGGACATGAAGCACTTCAAATATCCCATGGCACTGTGGCCCGTCATCGGCAATCATGACCATGACCCCAGCATACCTGCCGGTGCGGATACCGACTTTACTGCCGCCGACCCATGGCGCCGCTTCGTTTGCCCCAACTATTACAGTTTCAATCTAGGTCAAGTGCACTATGTGGTGCTCGACGATATCTACTACTTGAACATCGACTATGGTGATGAAACCTACAGCGAGGGCGTTGTCGGCAGCCGCAACTACCGTGGCAACATCACTAACGATCAGATGCAGTGGCTACGCAAAGACTTGGCGATGGTGGACTACAGCACGCCAGTGGTAGTGTGTCTGCACATCCCCGCATGGAGCATCAACTCCAACTTCTCCTATAGTCCGCGCCTTGACAACACTGGCACGCTCTGCTCCTTGCTCAACAAGTACAAGGAGGCTCATATCGTGAGCGGTCACAACCACTGCAACTATACCGTGCGCCCTACGGGTTATTCCCACGTTACCGAACACAACATCGCCGCCACCTGCGGTTCCCTGTGGCAGAGCGCCATCTTCACGGGGCGCCACATCTGCCATGACGGTAGCCCCGCGGGATACATGCGATGGACCATCACGGGCGATAATCTGCAATGGTATTTCAAGCCCATTCATGATGGAGATCGCCAGATGCGCCTGTATGACATGAACACGGTGCGCGATTACTACCTCAACAACGCCACCATGCACAATATCCTGCATGATGACCCTTCAAGGGTGAACTTTGGCACCATTGGCAACAACGTGGTGATGGTGAATGTCTTCTCTTACGCTCCAGGTTGGCAAGTCGCCATCTGCGAAGGGGACAATCAGCTTCCCTGCGAACGCGTCTATACCGAGGATCCGTTCCACACCCTGGCCTATGATGTCGCTTGCTACAGCATTTACGGCAACTACAGCACCTACTACACAACCAGCCTCAACACCCACATGTTCAAGGCACAGGCCACCACCGACACCCTACCTATCGTGGTGAGAGCGGTTAACACCTTCGGCAACATCTATCTCAGGAGCATTACCCGGCCATACAGTTACAACATCGGTATGGAGGACTATGACAAATCCCTCATAGTGGGTGACGTGAATGGTGACAGCGAAATCAACATCGCCGACGTGAATACCCTCACCGACATCCTCATGGGGTCAGGCAGGCCCTCTTGTCTGATTATTGCCGACTGCAATGCCGATGATGAAATCAATATAGCTGATATTAATACAATCATAGATTTAATACTGGAATCATGAGAATAGATATACTCACTGTCATGCCTGATGCACTCGAGTCACCGTTGCACACCTCGATCCTGCAACGCGCCCAGGATAAAGGATTGGTCGAAATCCATGTCCACAACCTGCGCGAGTGGAGCCTGCGCAAGCACCGCAAGGTAGATGACTACCCCTTCGGTGGCGAGGCAGGTATGGTCATGCAGATCGAACCCGTGTGGCGCTGCATGGAGGAACTGAAGAGCCAGCGAGACTACGACGAAATCATCTTCACTTCTCCCGACGGCGAGCAACTTGACCAACCCATGGCCAACGCCCTTTCACTCAAGGAGAATCTGATGATCCTATGCGGGCACTATAAGGGTGTGGACTACCGCATCCGCGAGCACTTGATTACCAAGGAAATCACCATCGGTGACTATGTGCTCACTGGAGGTGAACTCCCTGCTGCAGTCATCGCCGATGCCGTGGTGCGCCTGCTGCCTGGCGCCATCGGTGACGAGCAGAGTGCCCTAAGCGACTCCTTCCAGGACGGTTTGATTGAGGCACCCGTCTATACACGTCCCGAGGTGTTTAATGGCTGGCATGTGCCTGAAATCCTGCTCAGTGGCCATGCCGCAAAAATCGCTGAGTGGAAGATGCAACAGTCGCTGGAACGCACCCGTCGCCTGCGTCCTCATCTTCTTGACCCTGACAATAACGACAAGTAACTTTAAACTATAAACATTCAACTAAATATGGCAATTTTCAATTTTCAACGCCCCAAGTGGATACCCCGATGGATCAACATTCCACTGCTCATTTTTGTAGTTTTTGTAGCTATCCTGCTGTTCGTCGGAGACAACAGTTTCATGCGTAGCACCGAGTACCGTTCCCAAATCAACGAGCTCAAGAGCAAGATACAATCCCTTGAAGACTCGGCCAGTACCTATGAGGCCAAAGTCAACGAGCTCAACACCGACAACGAGCAACTCGAGCACCTTGTGCGCGAGAAATACGGCATGAAGCGCGTCAACGAGGAAGTTTACATCACTGATATACCCTGACATCGCTATGACACAAGGCAATAGAATTAAACTATCCAATATTTTTGTCATTGTGGGTTTGCTCATGATGGCAGTCATTGCTGTAACACCGTTACTGGTCAACCACAACATCAACATAGAGATGATGAGGTGGATTTTCACTGCCGGAGCAGCCATCGTGCTGGTGGGAAGACTCTTGGGCTTCTACCGGGGATCGTCGTTCCGCATCAAGCACCTGCACGCCATCCTCATCTTCAGCGCACTCCTGTACTGCGCCAGTGCATCAATGATGTTCATCTTTCAGGGCACCAACAACTGGATTGCATTCCTGCTTGCCGGTCTGTTGGTCCAGATGTATGCCTCATGGGCTATCGAGCGCGAGGAAAAGAAAGCTGCAAAATAAAATCATCATTTGCAAAATAATCTGAAATTTGCCAAGTATCAACAGATTAGTCAGCATAACAACTTAAAAAAGAATAAATTCTTTTGTTCTGTGCTCAACTTGCACAAATTTTGACTAATTTTGCGGGTTAATGAAAGGAAATCTCACTATAGACAACGGTAACACCTCGGTCAAGGTGGCGTTCTTTATCGGCACCCAGGTCGTGGCTACCAACCGCTTCATCAGGCGTGACGCACGGCTGCTGGAACGCTTTATCAGCACCTACAAGCCCGACACCGCCATCGTTTGCAGCACAGCGTCAAGTGCTGCCAGTCAACGTATCGAACAACTTGCCAATGAGCGCTGCCGGCGTGCGCTGCACCTCACCCACGAGACACCGTTACCCATCAGATTGGGCTATCGCACCCCCCAGACACTGGGACGTGACCGCATAGCCACTGCTGTCGGAGCATGGAGCATCGCACGGCGTTTAGACCAGCACTGTGACGTGCTCGTCATCGATGCCGGCACTGCCATTACCTATGACCTGGTAACCTCCGACAGTTGCTTCGTCGGTGGCAACATCGCTCCAGGGCTGGCATTGCGTTTCAAGGCACTGCATGAGCACACTGGTCGGTTGCCGCTGATACAGCCCGAGGGTGACACGCCCATGGTGGGCCATGACACTGAAACGGCCATCCGCAGTGGCGTGATGCTGGGTCTGCTGGGTGAAGTGAGAAGCTACATTGCCGACCTCAAGTTGTCCCACCCCAGCCTGATGGTGTTTATCACCGGTGGAGATGGCAAGTGGCTGCACTCAAAACTGGCCGACAAGAATATCATTTATAGCGAACACCTTGCGGCTGAAGGCCTCAACCGCATCCTATTATACAACCAAGCCAATGGAAATATATAAGAAGATAATCACTCTTTTCCTGCTCACAGCACTGTGCTGGGGCGCAGCAGTGGCACAAAGTACCACCACACCTTATTCCAAGATGGGTTACGGAATGCTCAGCGACAATGTTTCGAGCATCCAACGCTCAATGGGTGGCGTGGGATATGCCATGAAGGGCGGGCGCATCGTCAACGTGATGAATCCAGCCTCCTATGCCAACGTGGACTCCCTCACTTTCCTATGGGACTTGGGCATCGACCTGACCAACCTCTGGAGTAAGGAGAACGATAACAAGGGTTACAACTTCGGTGGCGGACTGGATTATATCACGGGACACTTCAAAGTTGCCAAGGGCCTGGGTGCAGCCTTCGGTTTGCTGCCCTACTCCTCGGTGGGTTACTCCTATGGTGGTGACATCGATGGAGGCAGCGAGTCACGCAGTGGCAGCGGTGGCTTCAACCAGCTGTTTGTCGGCCTGGGCTATGAGCCGATCAAGAACCTCAGCGTGGGATTTAACTTCGCCTACCTCTTCGGTACGACCGCCAACACGACACTCATCACGTCCACTTCGACCAGCTATTTCACCCGCAACATGAGAATCCGCGACTGGAATGCCCAAGTGGGTCTCCAGTACAGTCTGCCTATCTCCAAGGGGCGCGACCTGCTCACCGTGGGTGCATCATTCCAGCCCAAGAAGTCCTTTCACGGCACAGCATGGGGAACGACTTATGACAGCCAGGATCCCAAGGTTGATACCGTCGGCTATAGCAATATGAACGGTAATTACGAGCAACCTATCAGCATCGGAGTAGGCATGAGTTATAACTGGAACCGACGACTCACTGTCGAGGCAGACTATACCTTCCAGAAGTGGAGCAAAACCAAGTATCTGCCTATCGGCGGCTTTGAGCCTCAAACGATGCAGTTCGACGACCGATGGAAGGCTGCCATGGGTGTGCAATACACACCCAACCGTCGTGGCAGCTACGTAGGTGCCATGTCATTCCGCGCTGGTGTGTTCTATAACCACGACTACCTCAACTATAACGGTAACAACATCCGTGACTACGGTGCCAGTATCGGACTCGGTCTTCCTGCTCCTAGCGGCAAGACCACTGTCAACCTGGGCTTCGAGTGGCGCCACCGCGAGAGCAGTCCCACTAAGCTCATTACCGAGAACTACTTCAACATCACGCTGGGCGTGAACTTCAACGAACTGTGGTTCTGGAAGAGCCGCATCCGTTAAACATGGGACGTGAGACGCCTGTTGCACATAGCGCTTGCCTTGATACTCCTGCCAGCAATATTTGCCTGTAAGGACGACTCTACCAGCGTGGTGAGCCATGCCACCAACCCTGAGAAGGTGCCCACGATGACCACTACCGATGTGCAGACGGTCATCAGTGACTCAGGCCACACCCGCTACCGCATCACCTCACCGTTGTGGAACATGTTTGAGGAAGCCAAGGAACCACACTGGACTTTTCCTAAAGGCATCACCTGCGAGGAACTGGACAACAATTACAATGCGATGTCCACCATCAAGTGTGACTCGGCCTATTTTGACAAGTTCCAGTCGTTGTGGACCCTGACTGGCCATGTGAGCATCACCAATGCAAGCGGTGATGTCGTGCTCACCGATGAACTCATGTGGAACCAACATGAGCATCGGCTATACAGCAACGCCTTCATCCATATCGAGAAACAGGGCCGTGTCATTGAGGGTTACGGCTATGAATCCAACGAGCGACTCACTACCTATCAGTTGAGACAGGTTGAGGCGATTTTCCCCATCGATGAACGGCGAATGCCACATCCTGGCAGCGGCAACGTCGCGCCGCGCACACCACAACTGTCGCGGCCGTCCCAACCCGCAAAACCAGCTTTATAACACCCAACGATACAATATTACAGATTTTGGATCCAAGTTATACATCCCCACTGATTATCGCGCTGATTGCGTTGCTGTGCTCGGCCTTCTTCTCGGGACTGGAAATTGCCTTTATATCCTCCAACAAGGTGCGAGCCGAGATTGAAATGGCTCGCGGGGGCATCCTCAACCGCATCCTCAACATCTATTACAGCAACCGCGAGATGTTTATCTCGACACTGCTCATCGGCAACAATATCGCCAACATCGTCTATTCCATGGCGATGGCACAGCTGCTGTCCATCCCTCTGAAAGGCTACATCAGCAACGAAGCCGTTTTGCTGCTGGTACAGACGCTCATCGCTACGTTGATTATCCTCATATTTGGCGAATTTGTCCCCAAGACCATATTCCGCATCAACCCTAACGCCTCGCTGCGCACCGCATCAATACCACTCTACATGGTCTATTGCCTGCTTTATCCCATTTCTCGCTTCACCGAGTGGCTCTCGGCCCTGCTGATGAAGGCTTTTGGCATCAAGATCGACACAACCCGTATGCGCCTGCTCACGGTTGATGAACTGGACGCCTATCTGCAAGAGAACATCGATAAGCACGAAGACGAGAACAAGACTGTGGAACGCGAGGTGAAAATCTTTGAGAACGCCCTCGACTTCAGCGACACGCGACTGCGCGACTGCATGGTGCCGCGCAACGAGATTGTCTCAGTCGATATCGATGACACGACTCGCGACGACCTGGTCAAACTTTTTACCAGCTCTGGACTTTCCAAGATTGTCGTCTATAAAGAGAACATCGATGACGTCATCGGTTTCATCCAGGTGAGTGAGCTCTTTGTCACTGATGTGGACTGGAAAACCCGCATCAAACCCGTCCTCTACGCCCCTGAGACCTTGTTGGCACGCAAGATGATGCAGCAGCTCATGGACGAGAAACGCTCTATGGCTATCGTCATCGATGAGTTCGGCGGTACCAGTGGAATGGTAACACTCGAGGACCTTGTTGAGGAAATCTTCGGCGAAATCGAGGACGAGCATGACCGCAATCACCTCGTAGCTCGACAGCTGGGCGAGAATAGCTATGAATTTGCCGGACGAATGGAAATCGAGGAAATCAATGAACGTTTCCACCTCGACATTCCCGAGAGCGACGATTACCAGACCCTGGCGGGTTACCTCCTCGCCGAGGAAGAAGCCATCCCCAACGTGGGTGACGTCATCGACCTGCCACCCTACCGCTTCACCGTGGAACGCAAAACGGCTGCACGCATCGAGCTTATCCGCGTCGATGTCATCAATCAGGAGTGAGGGAGATGAGTTAGGAGTTAGAAGTTAGAAGTGAGGAGTGAGGAGTGAGGAGTGAGGAGTTAGAAGTTAGAAGTTAGAAGTTAGGAGTTAGGAGTGAATTCTCCCATGCAATGGTAATCATGCCTAAAACTCAACAATGATGACAAAAAACTGATGTAAAAGAAAAAAATCGTCAAAAAATTTGCAAGATTAAAAACATTTGTATTATCTTTGCACCGCATTTTTCGTCAAGTGCAACATGGTGTGTTAGTTCAGTTGGTTAGAATACCTGCCTGTCACGCAGGGGGTCGCGTGTTCGAGTCACGTACACACCGCCAAATGAGGAGAGACTGCTTGTTCAGTTTTTCCTCATTTGTTTTTTGTTCCACACAACTTTCCCCACGCCACACAAGGCCTACGGCCTGTGCGCCGTGGGGTTATCTCAATTCAAGGCCGCTGGCCTTGCTGTGGTCTACGACCACGCCCGCAGTCCCCACCTTTTGTCCGCTGAGCCAAAAGTTGGATGAGTTATCGCTTTTTTGGCAAAATTCACATTCGTTATCACGCCTATATGAAAAATAATGGCTAATTTTGCAAGTTGTAGTTCGGCAATACTACATGTCAAAAGATCGTATTAGAGACACAATCAAGACGATATCTACGAGATAGCAATGATAAACCTGAGTGTAAATGTCAACAAAATAGCCACCCTGCGCAATGCGCGCGGCGGCAATGTGCCTGATGTACTGCAAGTGGCCATGGACTGTGAACGATTTGGTGCCAACGGCATTACCGTGCATCCTCGTCCTGACGAGCGCCACATCCGTCGCAGCGACGTGCTGGCCCTGCGTCCGCTGGTGCGTACTGAATTCAACATCGAGGGCTACCCCAGCGAACAGTTTATGGAACTCGTTCTGAGCGTTCGCCCCACCCAAGCGACGCTGGTGCCCGATGGCCCCAACGTGCTCACGTCGTCGGCAGGCTGGGACGTGGTGCCCAACATGGCGTTGCTCACAGGCATTGTTGACCGCCTGAAGGAAGCCGGCATCAGGACGAGCATCTTTGTGGGCACCGACCTGGACAACATCCGTGCGGCAGCCCAGACTGGCGCCGACCGTGTGGAGCTTTACACCGGCCCGTTTGCCGAGGAGTTTGAAAACGACCCCGAGCGAGCCGTTGCCCCGTTCGCCGCAGCCGCCACTACCGCCCACAGTGTGGGCCTGGGGCTGAATGCAGGCCATGACCTGAACCTGAAGAACCTGAAGTTCTTCCAGCAGCACGTTCCTCACCTGAGTGAGGTGTCGATCGGTCACGCCCTCATCAGCGATGCCCTGTATCTGGGTCTTGAAGCTACCATCAAGGCCTATAAGGACTGTCTGAAATAAATGAAGATTATTCACGTTAAATATTTAAGAAATAACCAAATAACAAACTAATATGTCAATCCTCAACATGATTCTCGCTCAAGGTGAGCCCGCCAGTCAAGTGGTACAAGAGGCCGCCGACACCCTGCAACAAGCTATGGATACTACCGTACAGGCTGTCACCGACAGCGCTGCTGCCATTGCTGCCGCCACCGTTCCCGCTGCTGCCGAAGTAGCCGAACCCGTAGTCAAGGAACTCTCGGTGTGGGACCTCACCATGGCCGGTGGCTGGCTGATGATTCCGTTGGCACTGCTTGCCATCGTCAGCATCTACATCTTCTTTGAAAGATTCTTTGCCATCAACCATGCCAACCGTCAGGACAAGTCCTTCATGGACCGCATCAAGGAATACATCCACCGCGGCGAGGTGGACCAGGCCCTCAAGCTGTGCCAGGACACCAATACCCCCTATTCGCGCATGATTGAGAAGGGAGTGACCCGCATCGGCCGCCCCATGAACGATGTGCTTGTTGCCATCGAGAACGTGGGCAACATGGAGGTCGCCAAGCTCGAGAAGGGCTTCAACTGGCTAGCAACCACTGCTGCCGGTGCTCCCATGATCGGTTTCTTGGGTACTGTAATCGGTATGGTAGAGGCCTTCTTCCAGCTTGCCAGTGCAGGCAACAACAGCAATGTGACCATCCTTGCCAGCGGTATCTATCAGGCCCTGGTGACCACCGTTGCCGGTCTGATTGTTGGTATCATTGCCCTGTTTGCCTACAACTACCTCACCTCTCGCGTCAACAAGGTGATGAACAAGCTCGAAGGCAAGACGATGGAATTCATGGACCTGCTCAACGAGCCTGCCAAGTAATATCAGGCTTTAGGTTATAGGCTTTAGGCTTTAGGTTATAAGCGATAGTCATCGTACTTACAACTTAAAACTTACAACTCTAAGACTAAAAAGATTATGGCACTCAAGAGACAACATAAAACCCTGTCGATGTTCAGCATGGCATCGATGACCGACGTCATCTTCCTGCTGCTCATCTTCTTCCTCGTCACTTCGACATTTGTATTCCCGTCAGCGCTCGAGGTCAACCTGCCGCAGAGCAGTGAGCAGACCGCCATCAAGCCCACCACCCGCATCTATGTGGACAAGGACCTGAACATGTATGCCACACAGGCCACCGAGACAGGAGAGAGTGATCTGCTGCCCATCGCACCCGAGCAGCTCGAGGGCTTCATGCAGGCCCTGAAGGCCGGCAACCCCGACGAATTTGTCGCCGTCTATGCCGATGAGGAAGTGAACTACGGCAAGATTGTCGAAATCCTGGACAAGGGCTCCAAGCAAGGCGTAAAAATCGTGCTTGCCACCAAGCCCAGCGAGGCATCGTTTGGACCGGTAACCGAACAGGAGGCCCCTGCCGTCGTGCAGGAGGTGCCTGTTCCCGTTAACCCCTAACACGTCATCACAATGGAAGAAGATCGCCGCAAACATAGCCTTTGGGCACTGCTGCTGACCCTGCTCCTCACGGTGGGGACGCTAGCACTGTTGCTGCGCTTCACCTTGCGCTATGAGCAGTTGCCTGACAGGCCAGACCTGACGCAGCTCGCTCAGGACTCCATCCTGTTCGGCGGAGACTATGTGATGCTGGGCAACACCCTCGACAACGTGCAGAACGACCTGATGGACGAGGAGTCGGCCGAGCCTAGTGCATCACCCGAACAGGGCGATGAACCCGACATCGATGCCGATGATCTGGAAGATGCGGGCGAAGCCAACCAGAAGACTCCACCCCTGGTGACGCAGAAGACCGAGTCTCCCCACAAGGTGAAAGAACAACCCAAGGAAGCCGAGCCCAAGAAGTCGGGCCCCGTCAAGGAGAATGAAAAGAAGGTAGAAAAGCCCAAAGCCAAGGATAAAAAAGCCGAGGCTCAGGAAACCAAGTCCAAGAACACCAGCGAGCAGAAGACTCCGACCAGCAGCGCTGCCGATAACAGGGTGAAAAACGCCTTCGGCAGCGGTAAGGGACAAGGCGGAGGCCAGCAAGGTGCAGCCAGCGGAAATTCCAGTCAGGGCGTTCTCGCCGGCAAGCCCGGTGTGACGGGACTGGCAGGTTATACCCTTGAATACTGGGCTAAACCCGTCCCCAACAGCAAATGGTCGGGCCGTGTGATGGTTCGCGTCACTGTTGACCCGAGGGGAAAAGTCACCTCGGCCAAGGCAACAGGTGCTACCGGTGACCTCGCCTCGCATCCCGAGGTGCGCCGCGCCTGCGAGCAGGCCGCCTTGAAGTCACAATTCTCGGTTCCCAAGAACACCATGACCGAGGGTATCGGTACCGTGACCTACATCTGGCATTAATGACTTGTCATACTATCATCACAGGCAACCCTACTACACAATTGTGCGGTGGGGTTGCTCGTTGATAGGACATCCTATCGGCATCCAGTCCCTGTTCATTGAATCAATATCATGAATTGCTGAAAAAATTTTGTGGTATAGTGAGGTTTTTCTACTTTTGTTACTGAAATAAAAAGGAATAGCAGCAACCCATGAGCAATTACTTCAAGCAGACCAAACAGGAGACCATCATCTACACCATCGTGTGGTTTGTCTTCTTTTTGGCTCCACTTATAGAGTTTATCTTCAACTATGATTCCGAGCACCCAATTTGGATCAAGAACGGGTTGCTTGACACATGGGCCCACTTGCTGTTCTTCTTCATTGCCTTCCTCATCCACAACCATATCCTGGCTCCCATTCTGGTAAAACAGAAGAAAGTGACGAAATACATCATCTTCTGCGTCATTGTTATCGCGTTGTTCCAAACGGCCCAATGCATCCATAAACCCAATCACATGCCTCATAACGCCGGACAAGACAAAGCCATTGAGATGGCGCCACCTCCACCTAACGGACGCCCACCCATTGACAGGCATGACATCTCCATGTTCATTCTCGTCATCATGATGATGGGAGCCAACCTGGGTGTGAAAAACTATTTCCAGAACGAAGAGGAGAAGAAGCATCTTGCCAAACTCAAGGAGCAGAGCCTGAAGCAGGAACTTGATTACCTGCGCTACCAGATCAACCCTCACTTCATCATGAACACGCTGAACAATATCCACGCGCTGGTGGATATTGACCCCGAGCAAGCCAAGGACAGCATTGTGGATATGTCCAGGATGATGCGCTACTTGCTCTACGAGAGCGATAACCATTGTGTGTCGCTCAACAAGGCGATTGTCTTCCTGAAGAAGTACTTGAACCTGATGAAGTTGCGTTACACCGACATGGTCAACGTCAACCTTGACGTGCCCGAGTCATGTCCTGAAGACATTGCAATTGTGCCACTGGTGTTCATCCCCTTTGTAGAGAATGCATTCAAGCATGGCGTGTCCTATGACAAGCCGTCAACCATCAACATCGATATTGAGAAGAAAGGCGACCGCCTGCTGTTCCACTGCAACAACACCAAGAGCAACGCCAAGCACGAATATGGAGGCGTGGGATTGAGCAAT
>JAEEGI010006204.1_pt1 | contig 27056 bp, 28 predicted proteins | sample 8958751 | NCBI WGS metagenome assembly JAEEGI01 (sample SAMN16246545, study PRJNA631951) | gut metagenome | biome: gut microbiome; feature: rumen; material: KS-attached | host: Bos | place: Iran: Karaj | collected 2018-10 | reverse complement strand
AGTAAAATCAATCCTGGAAAGCACGGCTACGTTCGCGTAAGCCACGGGATTGCCGTATGAGTCCACTACTTTTCCTCTCCAGTCTTCTTTTGCACCGGCCGTAATTGCGGTCAGCATCATCATCGTGAATAAAATCAGTCTCTTCATTTCTGCTTTGTTTGTTTTTGCACATTAGACGCAGTCCTTGCAAAAAAACTACACTATCATAACGGAAAAACGTTCCGAAAGGTTGGCGAATGTACAATAAAATAGACGGACCAATACGAAAAATGTTAATGGGCGAGCGAAATCACGTGCAAATAAGTTAACTTAGTATGATTAATTGAACCACCTGAACTATGAAAAAAATACTTCTCATTGTCTGCTGCGCTGCACTGGCGGCGTGCTCGCACAAACCTGTCATAGACGTCCAGGCTCACCGCGGAGGTGCCGGACTGATGCCTGAGAATACAATCTCAGCAATGAAGCATGCGCTTGACCTGCGCGTCAACACTCTCGAGTTCGACCTGCAGCTGTCGAAGGACGGCGACGTGGTTGTCTCGCACGACAGCTATTTCCATCCGCGCTACTCCATCAGGCCTGACGGCACTCTGATTGCCGAAAGTGACCCCAGGGAATACCTTTTCACGATGCCCTATGACAGCATCGCCAAGTACGAGGTCGGCCTCCGGCACGTGGACCGCTGGCCCACACAGGCCAAGATCCACGAGGTGAAACCTCTGGCCGGCGACCTTATAGACTTCGCCGAAGCCTATGCAAAGCAGATCGGACTGCAGCCTGTGAACTACAACATCGAGATCAAGTCCTGGCCGGGAGAAGGAGAGGGGACACTCTGGCCCGACTACAAACTATTCTGTGACACCTGCGTCCCGCTGCTGCTCTCCAAGAATCTGGGAGACCGCCTCATCGTGCAGTGCTTCGACACCCGCGCACTGAACTATATGCACTCGAAATGGCCCGGGCTCATCCTGTCGTACCTGACCGAAGCTGAAGAAGGCGGCGACATCGAAGCCCTTCTGGGCAACCTCGATTTCAAGCCTCAGTGGTGGAGCCCCGAGAGCAGCGTCGTCACTGCAGAGAACGTGAAGTGGTGCCACAAGCACGGCATCGGTGTGGTTCCCTGGACTGTGGATGATCCCGACGAGATGCGCCGCCTCGTTGACTGCGGCGTGGAGGCCATAATTTCAAACTATCCTGACATTCTTATAGAAACAGTGAGATAATGCTGAAATTCCTCAAGCAACCCGAATATAAGCCTGCACAGACCGGCCCCGAAGCCGATGCAAAATTCAAACGTCTCAGGCTGCAAGTCTTTATCGGCGCTTTCATAGGCTACGCAGGTTTCTACCTTGTGCGCAAGAACCTTTCGATGGCAATCCCGGCTATGGTCCCTCTAGGATTCCAGAAGACCGAGCTCGGCTTCGTGCTAGGTCTGAATGCCGCTGCATACGCACTCTCAAAGTTCCTTAACGGAAGTGTTTCAGACCGCTCGAACGCCCGCGTGTTCCTGCCGATGGGCCTTATCCTCACGGCCATCTCGATGTGCTTTATGATAGTGCCCATCCAGTTCATTGGAGCAGAGAACAAGGGCCTGGCCATCCTGGTAATGGGCGTGCTGAACTGCCTTGTCGGCTGGTTCAACGGTATGGGCTGGCCTCCCTGCGGCCGTGTGATGACTCACTGGTTCTCCCCGGGAGAGCGCGGCACCAAGATGAGTATATGGAACTGCGCCCACAATGTCGGCGGAGCTTTGGTAGGCCCTATGGCTACATACGGCGCGGCCTGGTTCGGCAGCTGGTTCTACGGAAACCACGAAGAACTCTATTTCCTCATCGGAACATTCGCTTTCCCAGCTGCAGTCGCCCTGTTCATCGCCCTGCTGGCCTACGTTCTGCTCCGCGACACACCCCAGTCCTGCGGCCTGCCGTCAGTGGAATCCTGGCGCAACGACTATCCCAAGAACTACTCTGAGAAACACGAGAAAACGCTCACTGCGAAAGAGATATTCTTCAACCACGTCCTGAACAACAAGTTCCTCTGGTTCATCGCCCTGTCGAACGCCTTCGTCTATATGGTGCGCTACGGCTGCCTTGACTGGGCTCCTACCATCCTTACAGAGAAGGGTATAGACCTCAAGAGCGCAGGCTGGGCATACTTCGCCTACGAGTTCGCGGCCATCCCCGGCACGCTTCTCTGCGGCTGGATCTCAGACCACATCTTCAAAGGCAAGAGGGCGCTTCCGACGATGATCTTTATGGCGCTGGTGATGGTTTTCGTGGTCCTTTACTGGGCGTTCATCGACAACCTGACCGTAGTTATTATCTGCCTCATCGGCATAGGCTTCTTCATCTACGGGCCGGTGATGCTCATCGGAGTGCAGGCCCTCGACCTTGCTCCTAAGAATGCCGCCGGCACGGCTGCCGGACTCACCGGTTTCTTCGGATACTTCCTCGGAACTTTCATCCTTGCCAACACTGTCATCGGTCTAGTGGCCCAGAATGCCGGATGGGGCTGGACCTTCGTACTGCTCATCTTTGCCTGCCTGCTCTCTATATTCTTTATGGGACTGACAATGAAAGAGGAAAAACGATAATCCTATGAAAAGACTCATTTTACTCGCCGCCATCGCGGCTCTTGCTGCCTGCACGCCGAAAGAAGTGATTCCTGACGCCCCGGACTACGGCAAGGCTACAGAATGGTATATCACTGACCGCGGCGGCGACGTAGACCTGTTCTATATCAGTTCCACCTCCACATTCGACTACGAGAAGGACGGAGCGACGGTACACTGGGCCTGGGCGGCTGATTCAGCAGCCTGCCACAGCATGCGCGAGGAGATGGAAGGGGTGGACCGCATCCTTTCAGGCGACCTGAACTACTACTCGCCGTATTACCGTCAGATAACGATGGAGACTTACCTTGACACGGATCTCATAGCAAGCCGTTTCCCGCTTGCCAAGGAGGATGTGAGCAGGGCGTTCAAGTATTATATCGAGAACTACAACAACGGAAGGCCTTTTGTCCTGGCCGGTTTCAGCCAGGGAGGACAGGTTCTCGTGGAATTGCTGAAGGAGCTTCCCGAGGAGTTGCACGAGCGTATGGTGGCGGCATATGTCCTCGGATGGAAAATCACAGAAGATGAAGTTGAAAAATACGGCTCGATCATCCCCGCAACGTGTGCTGATGACACCGGCGTTACCATCTGCTATAACTCGGTGGAAGATCCCGAGGATGCGACTCCGCTGGTCAGCGAAGGCAATGCCGTGGCCATCAACCCTGTGAACTGGGTAACTGACGCTACGCCCGCTGTCCTCTTCGACACGCTGACTGTGACACTGGACCAGGAGTCCAAACTGCTGCTGGTGGACGGTTTCGAGGGAACGGGATATGCATGGAAGCCTTATTTCAAAGACGGCTGCTACCATACCTTCGAGATCCGCTGGTACGGCGACAGTCTCCGTGAGAACATAAAAAACCGCTGCCAGAAATATCTGACAACGGTTTTTCAGTAGTTATTTCTGAATCCCGGCCTGCTATCTCAGCGGCTGGAGTTCCATATAGTCGATATCCGGAATACCGCTGCGGTCGTTGGCAATCCTTATGGTGTTGAGACCGGGCTTGAGGTTTACTGTGACTTCAACGTCCTGCCATCCCTCAGCTGCGGCTATCCTGACCTGACGGGCGTTGTCCGGATTGTCGGACAGATAAATCATGTTGCCGCGGGGCTCGTTGGTAAGGCAGCGGAGCGTGAGTTTGTATTCTCCACCCTTCGGGCTCCAGATATCGCGCCATTGGATGTCGTTTGTGGGCTTGAAACCAAGCTGTGTGACAGCCACTCCGCCAGAACATTCTTCAACCGGAGTGTAGGTGGCAGTCTTGAAAGCCTGGTTGTTGTAGAGTTCCTGATAGTCGCTCAGCCAGGCGGTCTCAGCCTCGTAACACACGCGTTCCAGCCTCTGTTTTGCGGCTATGCGATAGATGCGGGTGCCGTGTGCGGGAACGTCAGCCTCCAGACGGTCGGTGATGCTGCCTATGTCCTTGCGCTCGAAGAGGTCACGGACAGCGGCTCCGCCAGCCAGGTCAAGGTCCTTGAGATCAATGCCCATATGGCAGGGCTCGTCGGCAGGATTGTAGAAGGCCACAGCGCGGACGGTGCCGAAGCGCTCCTCGATGTCTTTCACGAATACGTAGGTTTCACCGATGTGCTGGACTACGTAAGCCTGGAGTCCGAGGGGATCCTGGTCCAAGGCTATGAGGTCGCGGTTGGTCATAAGGTCGAACGCCTCTGAACGCAGGGTGGTCATATCGCAGCCGATCAGCAGGGGAGACGACATAATGCACCAGATTCCGAAATGGGTCTTGTCCTCTTCGCTGCTCATCGAACGGCCGACTTCGAGCATATCCATATCGTTGTAATGTCCTCCTCCAGCATATGCTGAAAGATACAGGCTCTGGTTGATGATGCTCTTTACAGACTGCCAGCGGTCGCCGATGTCGTGGGACATACGCCAGGAGATGGCCACGTCGCGTACCCACACGCCCGGGAAGTCCCAGCGGCATACGTTCAGACGGACATCCTTGCGTCCGGTGTTGTCGATGGCCTTGCGGATTGCTGTGTAGCGCTCCTGGGGGTCAAGTGCCAGACGGTCCGAATTCTGGGGGGCGTTGCCGCCGCAGAAGTCGACCTTGATGAAATCGAATCCCAGCTCCTTGAAGAAGAAGTCCGCATCCTGCTGGTCGTGGCCGTAGAGGCCCACACCGCGGGCAATGGTATCGCGGTTGTAGTAGCTTCCGCAGGTGTTGGCTCCGGCGTCACTGTAGATTCCGGCCTTGAGACCGAGGGAATGGATGTGGTCCACTACCTTCTTCATTCCGTTCGGGAAACGGGTGGGGTGGATGAGCAGCTGCCCGGTCTGCGGGTCGCGGCCTCCGAAATATCCGTCATCGATGTTGATGTGGTTGTAGCCGGCATCTGCCAGCCCTGTCGATACCATCGCATCTGCCTGACTCATGATCAGAGAATCGGAGATGTTGACGCTGTAGGTGTTCCAGGAGCTCCATCCCATCGTGGGAAGCTGGATGCCTTCGGAACCTTGCTGCCTGGGAGAAGTAGTGCAGGCCGCAACTGCAATCAGCAGTGCAAGGAGTGGAATAAGATTTCTTTTCATTATAGGGTCTTGACTTTTTTCAGGAATTCCGATACCCTGCGGGTGTATTCCTCAGGATACTTCGCATATGCGTTGGCGTGAACTGCGCCTTCGGCTACCCACATTTCCTTGTATCCGGCTGTCTTTGCGTCGTAGTTCTTCTGCAGGTGCTCGAAAGGAACGAAGTCGTCAGCATCACCGTGGATGAAAAGCATCGGCACATATGACTTGGCAAGCTGATTGACAGAGGAGGCTTCCTTGAAGTCCCAGCCGTAGCGCTTCTTGCAAACAATGTTGGCGCTGTTCAGGATGGGGAAGGGCGGAAGGTGGAAGGTGTCGTTCAGATTTGACGCGAACTGGTCCCAGACTGAACTGTATCCGCAGTCCTCGACGAATGCCTTGACGTAGTCGGGAAGGTTGTCGCCGCTCATCATCATCACGGTGGCGGCACCCATTGATACGCCGTGGACGACGGTGAAGTCGTTCTTGAAGATCTCGTGAGCCTTCTCGGTCCACATTTCGACGTCGTAGCGGTCGAACCAGCCCATCTGGACTGCGTCGCCCTCGGACTCACCGTGGTACTGGAGGTCAGGAACCATCACGTTATAGTTGAGCTGGTCGCGGTACATCCGCACCAGATAGAGGAATACATAGTGATTGTCGGTGTATCCGTGCACTACCACGGCCGTGCCGTTGGCATTTGCGGGATCCTTCGCGGGAGCGTAGACGGCGTGAACCCTCTTGCCGTTGTAACCGTCGGCATAAATGTCTTTCAGGACACCCTGAGCCTTGAGGTTGTCGTACCAGGCAGTACTGCCGGGCATCAGGGAGTCAGCTTTGTAACGGGTCCGCTCAATGTCGTCCACTCCGTGAGGGGTGGGCTTCAGTGCGTAGTTGCACATAAACTTGCCGGCGAGGCAACTGTTCAGTGAAATGGCCACCAGCAGCAACAGGGCTGCATTCAGAAGCTTTTTCATAGACTAGAAGATATAGTTGAGACCGATGTTGATGCCAAGGCCGGTGCCGTCGTTAGGGTCGAAGCACTTGCCGAACTCGAAGTTGATGTTGAAGTTCTGGTTCATTATCACGTGAAGGCCTGAACCGGCGCTCATATGGAGTTTCTCGGCGTTGCCTGAGTAATAAACGGAAGAGAGTTTCTTCAGCTGGTCGAGACGGTAGGGCTGAACTACCATACCGAGGTCGAAGAACGGGTTGAGGGCGAGAGTCCAGTTCTGGTTGATCCAGCGGAACTTGGCGAAGCTCCAGCGCAGCTCGTTGTTCATCCAGGCGTAGCCGTTACCCTGCAGGCGGTTGGTTACGGTACCGCGGAGGGTGCAGGTGGAACCGAGGCCTTCGGTGTTGATCTGCTTCATATTGATTGCCTGGATGCTCTGCAGCATATAGAACGGAGCGTTGCCGGCAACGATGCCCTGGTATGCCAGATGGGTTCCGAACACCAGGCGGTCAGCCAGCGGGAAGAACTGTTTGAAGTGGACTGCCAACTTGAGGTAGTTGTTGTCGTGCTTTGAGATGATGTCGGGGCTGCCGAACATATAGACCTCGAGGTTGGTGCCTCGGGTGGGGTTGTTCTCGTGGTCGCGGGTGTCATATACTACGCCGGCCTTGAACTCGAGGTGCTTGCCACCATCCTTCTCAGCTTCGGGAATGACTCCGCCCTGTACGTATGCGTCATAGAGAGAAAAGTCATCGTTATAGTTCAGTCCTTCGTTGACTGCGTGACCGGTCTTGATGCTCCAGTAAGTGATACCGCCGGCCCATCCCCAGTTGCTGTCGCCGATCTGGCCCTGAAGGCAGGTCTGGACGCGGAAGATGTCACGGCGCATCAGGTAGAAACCCTGGCCTGTCTCGGTGATCAGGTCCTTGGCAGGATCATAGACGGACGAGGCGCCGTTGAATCCGTAGAAGTTGGTGGTTTTGTTGCCGAACCACGAAACTGCTGCGGAGATACGCAGACCGGGAATGAGGTATTTGCTGTCGAAGAAACTGTGGAGGACCGTGTTGCCCTTTGAATATTTTGAAATCTCAACATTGCCCTTCCATACATAGTCGGGATAGGTTGAACCGTCTCCGTACCAGTAGATGTCGGAGAGGGCTCCATAGTGCCAGCCTAGGTCTGAAGAATAGCCGACGGCGGGCAGAGGGCCGAAGTTGAGGCCGGTTTTTACGATTTCAGTTTTTTCTTGTCCGGCTGCACCCAGAAAAACGAAGAGCAGCAGAGCAGTGGTTAATAGTTTTTTCATTTTTATCGTTGTTAGGTTTATATCTGTTAGCAAAAGTAGCAATTATAATATAATATCGAAAGAACTGCTATCTGATATCGACTGCCGGCCAGCCATAATCCTGATAGTAGCGTACATCGAGCCCGTTGCTCTTGCAATAGTTCTGTATAGCTTCCTTGCGGTAGGCTTCGCGCACATCCTGGTTCGAGTGGATGTTATGGAACGCGTCATAGTGCTTGCCGAAGATGCGCCTTGCACTCTGTTCGTTGCCCGCACCGTCCACTGTCTGCTCGAATGCCGTGACGACAGGTTTTCCGTCTTTCACTTCGATGGTCATGCAACCGGAATGGTTGCCTCCTGATACAGTTTTGAGAGTGTCTCCTTCGCGGTTGTACCAGTCAACCCAGAAGTCACCCCATACGCGTGTCGGAGACTGGCCGTTTTCTTCCGTGGCTGCAATCATTATCACAGGGATGCAGATTTCGCCCTGAAGGTAGTTGGGGCCGATTTCGTTTACGAGATAATTGCTGATGGCATCGCGGACTGACACTTCCTTCCGGGAGTCGCTGCAGGCTATGACGGCAAGCAGAGCAGCGACGATCAAGATATAACGTTGTATTTTCATGGCAAAAATTGATATATAATTATCAAAGATAATAATTTGTATGTTATATTTGTGGGAAAATTCCTACAAGTATAACGTTATGCAAGAAAAAGAAGGAAAATACATATTCGGTGTAGTAAAAGTGGGAGACAAGGGACAGATCGTGATTCCCCGCGATGCCCGCAAGATATATGACATCAAACCGGGAGATGCCCTTCTGCTGCTGGGTGACCAGAACGGAATGGCTCTCATTAAGACGGAGATATTCCAGAGTGCGATCGATAAGGTGATGGAGGGATTGTCGAAATGAGAAAGAACTGGATAGACAATCTTCGCTGGGTTACAGTACTCCTCGTGCTGATTTACCACGTAATATATTTCTACAACAACAAAGGAGTCTTCGGCGGCATCGGAGGTTTCGGTGACGGACCGCAGTATCAGGACATCGTGATGTATGTCCTGTACCCCTGGTTTATGCCTCTTCTGTTTATATTGGCAGGAATGAGTTCCCGATATGCACTTGAGAATCACAGTGCGAGGGAATGGTTCCGTACACGCACCCGCAAGCTTCTGGTGCCAGGCACCATCGGCCTGTTTGTCTTTCACTGGATGGTCGGCTACTTCAATACGGCAGTGGCGGAACGAACCGGGATGCTGGACGGAGTGCCGGCAGTCGGCAAATATATCATTATGGCTTTCAGCGGCATCGGTCCACTGTGGTTCATACAGGACCTCTGGCTGTTCTCGCTGCTGTTGCTGCTTGTACGCAAGGTCGATCCCAAGCACCGCTTCCACGAATGGTGCGGCCACCTGAACATTTTCTGGATCATCCTGCTGGGCGTGCTGTTCTGGGCAGGGGAGCAGCTGCTGATACAGAATCCCCGTCCCGAGAGCCTCGACGGACTGATCAACCTTTACAAGCCGTTGTTCTATCTGATTGCTTTCCTAATGGGATACTTCGTGTTCTCACACGTAGACGTACAGGAAAAACTTGGGAGGGCCTGGGTTCCGCTTATGGCCTGCGCCGTGGCCGCCGGTATCGTTCTTGTCGCCACTACCTTCGGTCAGGACAATACCTCGCCGCAGTACCTGGGCAGTCCGCTTAACTGCATCTACGGCTGGCTGATGTGCCTGGCGATGATGGGCTGGTTCAAGGCTCGTTTCGACCGCACAGGAGCCTTTGCAGGATATATGACCCGTTCAAGCTATGGTATCTACATAGTGCATTACCTGGTGATTGCCAGCCTCGGCTATATGATGAAGACATACACCCAGCTGCCACCGTTCGCAATGTATGCGATTCTGACTGTTGCAGTCTTCTCACTCTCACCGCTGATTTACGAAATCATCCGCCGCATTCCCTTCGTACGCTGGTGCGTATTGGGTGAGAAAAGATAGTTTTTCCTCCTGTCTGCATTCAGAGTGAGAGTACATCTTCGCAGTGTTCCGTGACATTGGAACGATGTGTGATGAAAATCATCGTCTTGTCCGGGCGGCAGTCGAACAGCCGTTGGTAGAGCTCTTTCTCGGTCTCTTCGTCCAGCGATGAACTGATTTCGTCAAGAAGAAGAACCGAGCCGGGACGAAGAAGTCCGCGGGCAATGGCAATTCGCTGAGCCTGTCCTTCGCTGAGGCCGCTTCCACGTTCTCCCAGTTCGGTATCGATACCGTCTGGAAGATCCTGCACGAAGTCAGCACAGGCGGTGTGGAGCACTTCGAGCAATTCCCCTTCTGTAGCTTCAGGAGCTGCTACCTGCAGGTTGAACCTTATGGTTCCGCTCATCAGAGTATTTCCTTGAGGAACATAGACGAAGTCTGGCCGGGTCACTGCGCCTACCGTAACGGATCCGTCTTTACCATATAGCGAGATGCTGCCGCTGTCTGGGCTTACGAATCCCAGCATCAGACGGAACAAAGTAGTCTTGCCGGCTCCCGTTTCACCCATAAGGGCAGTCTTGCTGCCTGGTTTGAAATCGTGACTGAACTCAGAGAACAACTGGCGGTCGCCGCCTTCATAGCGGAAACTGACATTGTCGAAACTTATGCCTGACAAAGTGGGGTGGAGCCGGTTCTCTTCAGGGGCCTTGCCAAGAATCTCGAGTTCCATCAGGCGATCCATGCTGGCGGTGGAATGGAAGATCTGGGAGCCCATGTTCAGAATGGACATGACCGGTTGCTGGATCTGCCCCACCAGCTGGAGGAACGATGTCATCACACCGAATGTGATGACTCCGTTACGGAGTTGAAGACCTCCCCATACAAAAGCCAAAAGATACCCGAGGCCGAATGTAAGGCCGATTGCAGTCCGAGTCAGTACAGTGAATCTGGTGCGGCGCATCACATCTCCTTTCAGTTGCTCCTGCATGCTGTCCAGACGGTCGGTAATCCACTCTTCGCTGCCCATTGCCCGCAGCACGGCATTGTACTCGCTTCCTTCCTGAACGTGCATCTGGATACGGCTTTCATCCCTGCGAATGTCAAGCGTCATCTGACGAAGTTTGCGTCCGACCAGTTTTGTGAGCACTATAGCAAAGGGCGTGAGGATGATCAGCGCCCAGGCGAGCCAGCGGTCGAAATATCGCAGCAGGAAGAATGCACCCGCCAGCTGAATGGCCGTAATCAGTATCTGGGGAATGGTGTCGGTCATCGTATCGCTCACCTCAGTTATGTCTTTTGTGAGGCGGTAGCTGATATCTCCCGAGTGCATGTCCTTGCCGGTATACAACTGACGCCTGAAGAGGCTGCTGTACATCCTCAGGCGAAGATCGTTGGTGAGATGAACTCCGGCTGCCATATAGAGCAGGTATCCGATCTGCCTGAACAGGACGCGCCCGGCCACTGTCAGTACCAGCCATAGAATCATCACGGTCACGTCACGGGCGGTGCCTGTGAGTATGGTCTCATCGATGAAGCGGCGGCTGAGCCACACCATCAGCAAACCGAAACCCACCTGGACCGTACCGGCGGCAACGCGAGCCAGTATGCTCCAGCGTATTTCCTTCGAGTTACGCCATATCCAGCTGAGATATTTCATTCTACTCGATTACGTTCAATTCTTTCCATTTTCCGAGAGTGGCCGCTATGTCGGCCAGGGCGCGGTCATATGTCACGTCATATTCTTCGCACATCGCGCTGGCCAGGCTTTCGGCAGTGAAATCGCCTTCCTGCATGGCTCTTTTCCAGATCCAGGCGGCGGTGCTGTTAAGGCTGAGCATACGGCCGAAATTAATGGCATCAAGACCTTCTCCGACAATGACGCTCTGTCCGCAGACTTCGCGAAGCACGAATCCGTTCTTTATCTTCATATCTATGCGTATTTTTTATTGATTCTTCTCAATATGGCAAGCAGATACCTCCTTATAGGAAGCATTATTTTCCACAACCTTGCCAGGTACATCCGTGAGGCCGACTCGAGAGACCGCTTGCGTCCCTTTCCGTCGACCACGTGGGTGGCGCGTGCCATAACGTCGCAAGTCTGACAAGTTTCCGTGCCACGCACGTTGCCGTCGCCCATCAGGGTTATCTGACCTCCATCAGGTTCGATTTTGATTATGCGGTGCAGTACATAGCGGCTTGGGGCAACTTCTGCAAGGACGATGAGCCCGGGCCTCAGAGTGCCGGATCTCTGGAGTATGACACTTTCTTTCCCTCCTACGATGAAAGGAATCATACTCCGCCCCTTGACGGGGAAAGTCACGCTGATCCCGTCATTCACCAGCTTTACGGCTTCCTTTATGATTGCTTCGTCAGTCATAATGCTATACTGTCCTTGCACAAACGTGCTGCATCTTCATCGGGGCGACACTCCAGTTGCCATACGGGCACATTGCCGACGATTGTATTTTCGGTCTTGTGAAGGCCGTCTGCGATTGTACGGTCCCATCTTTTACCGGATATCCCTGGAACTACGGCTGCATACGCTTCTATACCTGTAAGTTTCCTTATCTTGTTGTATGGTGCCTGTCTGAGCAGGACTATGCCTCCTATGGGGCAGCTGACATTCCGGTAGCAGGGTGTCTTGCCGCTCCACGGAGTGCCATAGACCATTGCTGTGCCGTCAGGCAAGATCCGCACGGCAGGATTGTCGTCGTTTATGAGTTCCGCCCCTTCGATAAACCGTTTCCAAAGGCTTGCGTGAGTGCTTTTTCCTGTGCCGCTGCGTCCGAGGAACATATATCCCCGGCCTTCGAAACCTATGACTGCGGAGTGGAACAGCACAGTGTCGTGGATGGCGGATGCAAGCGCGAAGACTATCATCAGAGAGTTGTCGAGAGCTGCTTTCTGGAGGTATCCGCTCAGATTCAGCCGGACTTTCCTGTAATCAGCCGAACACAGCAGCCAACCGACCGTCTTTTCTCTCCATCTCAGTTCGAACACCGGTTCATCCTGTTCCGTATGGCCGCAGATTATTTCCTGACCTTCTTCATTTTGCCGGATCTCCTCTGTGTAATCTATCGAAGGACCTTCAGCCGCAGTCATTGTGAAAAGAGGAGAGGCATCTGTTGGAGTCTCTGTACGGAACGGCTCGTAATTGTTCATCAGTGAGAACAGGTTCTGATCTGCCTCAACTGCGAACAAATGGTCTGCTACTGTAAAGTATCGTGTGGTCATTTATTTTTTCTCGGTTTTTCAGAAAGAGAAAGGCTTCCTCTTCGAATGCGTTCTGGAGCAGTTTCAACAATGCTCTTCCAGTAATTGAGTTCACTCCATACAATCTCTCTGAAGTCAAAAGAAAGGAGGCTGAGTTTACGGCGTTTTGAATACGAGAAGCGTTTCCAGGGGTTTCTGCGGTTTGGATTGGCATATTTTCCGAAGTTGCCACCATCAATGACATCCTGCAACATTCGCGTACCGCGACGTTCGTCAGGCTTGCAGAGCATCAGTCCGTCATCCAGACCGAATACTTCCCGCATAAGCGACATCAGCGCGCCGCAGGTCTTGCGCAATCCGCACCTGACGAGCAACCGGTTCACTTCCGTGCGGTCCTCTTCGGATGAATGCCGCAACAGCATAAGGTAGTCGCATATCTGGCGAAGCCCTATTCCTTCTTCGAAATAATGGCGTTGGATATGAGCCAGCTGCATCATTAGTGCGAATCTGACAGACGGCACCCTGAAGCCCTCGGGCACCATCTCCGAATTCAGGACTTCAGATTCAAGGTATTTCTGAAGCCGTCTGTTGGTAAACGGATTGAAATTGCCTGATGAAGGACGGAAGTGAACTTCCACACTGACCCCGTCTTCGTTTAATGGAAGATGGACGTGGTGGTAGGATGAAGTTGCCTTGTCTTCGTCCCCTCTGTCAGACAGCTTGGGCACGCCTTCCAAAAGGCCGATGCGTATCAGAAGCTTCGTCACGCTGTCACGGCCGCCGGAGACATAAATGTCGATGTCGCCTGGCTGGCGGGAAAAAGGGTCAGGATACAGCCTGGCATTTGCCTGCCCTTTGAGTATGGCAGTATAAGCACCTTCTGACTCCAGCAGTCTGGTCAGACTGGCTGAATGGCTGTTCATCAGATGGTTTGTCCCTCGAATGAATTCTGCTTGAGACATCCATTGAAGGGTGAGACCTGCCGGAGGTCTCTGGTCTGGCTCAAGTCGATTCAGTACGGTGAACACGACACCTACGAGGGATTGCTGTTGCGCTGTCTTGAAGATGCGCTGCCATTCATCGCAGTCGGGCTTGCAGTCGAATTGCTGCTCCAGACCGAGAGCGACTCTCAGCAACTTGAAGAATGTCGTGTTGTCGTTAGGGGACATATCGGGTCTATTGTTGTCTTGAAAGGGAGTAGGGCAGGTCGGAAGGATCGGGAACTGAGGCGGGTGCTGGACTGTCTGTCATTTCAAATTCCAGAAGGCCGCCGTTCATTACGTCTTTCTGTGTCAGATAGCGTTTCGTGTAAGGCTTTCCATTGAGCCATACGGCTTTGACATAACGGTTCTTCGAACTTACTGCAGGAGCTTTGACGGTGAAAGTCTTGCCGTTATCCATCTTGAGGCTCATTTCGGGCAGGAAAGGAGCTCCGATGACAAATTCTCCGCTGCCGGGGCAGACGGGATAGAATCCAAGGGCCGAAAAGATGTACCAGGCACTCATCTGGCCGCAGTCGTCGTTGCCGCCCAGTCCCTCTCGTTCGGGAATGTACATCTGTTCCATAATCTCCCTTAGCCAGTATGCGGTCCTCCAGGGTTCGCTTGTCCACTGGAAAAGATAGGGGATATGGTGCGAGGGCTCGTTGCCGTGCACGTAGCCGCCGATGAGACAGGATTCCTCGATGTCTTCGTTGTCGGCATAGTATTCAGGTGCCAGCGGAAGACTGAACAGGGAGTCGAGTATGCTGAGGAACTGCTTCTCGCCTCCCATCAGCCCGATCAGTCCGTCGATATCGTGGGGAACGTGGAAAGAGAAGTTGTATGAATTGCCTTCGATGAAGCCTTCTCCATAAGTCTGGCGCGGGTCTGAAGGATCCTTCCAGGAACCGTCGCTGTGCCTTGCTCTGGCGAAAGGACTCTTGCCGTCGAAGAGATTGCGGTAATACAATGCCCTTTTACGGTATGTTTCAGCTGTTTCGTCCTGCCCCAGAAGCTTGGCTGCACGATATATCGTCCAGTCATCATAGGCATATTCCAGCGTGGTTGAAGCTCCCGTGGAAGATGATTCCAAAGGCACGAATCCTTTCTCCATATATGAGCCAAGTCCCTCAAGATAGGGTACGGTGGATGTTGCGGTCATCGCTTCGAGCACCCGCTTGCCGTCAAGCTCGAGTCCGGCGCCGACAGCGTCGCTAAGCACGGAGACGGCGTGATAGCCGCTCATGCACCAGCCCTCGTTTGCCATAAGCGACCAGATGGGCAGAAGGCCGTGGGCGCTCTGGGCCTGATGGTCAAGCATTGATATGACTATGTCCCGTGCACGCTTCGGATGCATAAGGAGCAGCAGGGGATGCTCTGCACGATATGTGTCCCAAAGGGAGAAGACGGTATAGTTGTCTCCGGCAGTCTGGTGGACGGCTCCGTCGAGGCCTCGGTATGACCCGTCGACGTCGCTGTAGACCGAAGGATTGATCATAGTATGATAGAGGGATGTGTATAGCATGCGGAGCTGGTCGGGAGTGCCTTCTGCACGAAGCTTTCCAAGTTCTTTGTTCCATTCGGAGCGGGCGGCTTCGGCAATCTCGTCGAAACTCCGTCCGTCTTCTTCGGCACCGAGGTTCTTGAGGGCGCCTTCGACTGAAGCTGAACTCAGCGCCACTTCAACTTCCAGCGTGCTGCCGCCGTCCTGGCCGTCCCAGTCAAAATCGAACCAGCATACGATGCCGCGCCCCGCCATTTCAGGGAAGTTGCGGTTGACGGGCAGTTTTCTCCAGAAACCATTGTATGCAGAAGGAATGCTCTCCTTGTAGCCATAGTCCTTGACAGGCCTTGAGAACCGTATCGCGAAATATGTATAGCGTTCACGAGCCCAACCCTGGGTGATCCTGTATCCTGTGAGAAGATTGTCGGATTGCATGCGTACGCTCGCCCAGAGGGTCTTGCCCTCGTAATTGTATATGCCGTGGGAGAGGTCGGCCACCAGATGACGGTCGCCCCCGGAGTTGAAAGTGTAGCGGTGGCGTGCAGTCCTGGTGGTGGCGGTCATTTCAGCCCGGATGCCGTAATCCTCCAATGTAACGGCATAGTAACCGGGCGTGGCTTTCTCTGAATCGTGGCTGTAGCGGCTTCTGTATCCTCCTTCAGGATTGGCTGCGGTGCCGGGATTGAGCAGCAGATTGCCTGTCATCGGCATCAGAAGCACGTCTCCGAGGTCGGAGTGGCCGGTGCCACTCAGATGGGTATGCGAGAATCCTACTATGGTAGGATCGCTATACCTGTAGCCGGCGCAGAGAGAATATACTTCAGGCTGGTATTTCCCGTTGATGTTGTGGGGGATAGTGTCGGTGTCAGGGCTGACCTGGACACCGCCGAAAGGAACGCATGCTCCGGGGAAGGTGTGCCCCATTCCGGCAGTACCGATGAAAGGGTCGACATATTTTGTCAGGTCCTCCTGCAGTTCGGGATTGCTGCAGCCTGCTATCACGCTTGCCGCAGCGATGGCACACATGATCTTACGTTTCATTTCGACTCTGGATTCTTGAGGTTTTAAAGTTAGCAATATTTCCGTAACTTAGCACTTTGAACATTTTGGCGGATGCCAATTTGCTCAGTGCGTTACAGATAATAATAAACAGATATGGTTACAGAATACCCTCATTACCTCACCAGTTTGCAGGATTCAGTCCGCAGATTCTGGGACAAGAAGGCTCTCAATGACGTAGGAGGAGAGAGCTACAGTTTTGGCGAAATGGCCGTCAGGATTGAAAAACTAAGCTTGTTCATGGCAGCTGCCGGCATAAAGCCGAAAGATGACAAGGTGGCGATATGCGCCCACAACTGTGCCCGCTGGGGTATGGTTTTCCTTGCCATCAATACATATGGTGCCGTTGCCGTTCCGATCCTTTTCGACTTCACTCCTGACAGCGTATGCAATCTGGTAGACCATTCTGAAAGCGTAGGTCTTTATACAACGGCCGCCAAGTGGGCCAAGATGGATGTCAAGGCGATGCCGAGACTCCGCTTTGCAGTGAACATCGAGAAGTGGGAGTTGCTCTTCGCAGCTGATGAGAAAGTCCAGAAGGCATTTGACGGTATGGAAGCCGCCTATGCAGCCAAGTATCCGAAAGGATTCGGTCCCGACGATCTCAATTATGCTACCGACAATATGGATGAACTTGCCATCATCAACTATACATCAGGCTCTACCGGCAATCCCAAGGGCGTTATGCTTTCGCGTCGCAATATGAGTGCGATGATTGACTATTGCAACCGCTGGATGCCCATCAAGCCTGATTTCAATATGGTGACGATGCTTCCGATGGCCCATATGTACGGCCTGATGATCGAGTTCATGTATCAGGTGTGCAACGGTTGCAGCATGTACTGGCTTGGCAAGACTCCGACCCCGGCCGTGCTGCTCAAGGCTTACGCCGACTACAAGCCTCACCTTCTTGTGACCGTGCCTCTGGTGATGGAGAAGATATACAAGAGCAAAATCAAACCGGTGGTCGAGAAACCTGCAGTAAAGGTGCTGACCGCCATTCCCGGCGTTCGCCAGATCATCTTCAAGAAGATAAAGGACGGACTCTACAACGCATTCGGAGGCAACGTGGCATCCTTCATTATGGGTGGTGCCCCGCTCAATCCGGAGGTTGAGAAATGGTTCCGTGCCATCAAGTTCCCCTATACGGTGGGGTACGGAATGACCGAGGCCTGCCCGCTGCTGGCATACCGCCCGTGGCAGGAGTATGTGCAGGGTTCCTGCGGCCGAGCCATCGACATCGTGGAGATCCGCATCGACTCAGAGGATCCCGAGCACGTTGCAGGCGAAATCCAGGCCCGTGGCCAGAGCGTCTGCCTCGGATACTACAAGAATGAGGAAGCCAGCGCAGGTGCCTTCACCGAAGACGGATGGCTACGCACAGGAGACCTCGGCACGATGGATGCCGACGGCAACGTCTTCATCCGCGGCCGCAGCAAGAGCATGATTCTCTCCGCAAACGGACAGAACATCTATCCTGAGGAGGTCGAAGCTATGGTCAACAACCAGCCCGGAGTTGCAGAGAGCGTGGTCGTAGACAGGGACGGAAAACTCGTGGCACTGGTATATCCGGACCAGAACGGCCTTCCCGAGGGAGACGAAGCACTTGCCGAACTTGCAGAGGCCATACGCAAAGGCGCCAACAAGGTGCTGCCTATGTACAGCCAGCTTGCCAAGGTTGAACTCCAGGCCAAGCCTTTCGAGAAGACTCCCAAGATGAGCATCAAGAGATTCCTCTATTCATAACCTGGAAAGTTTCCATTTCTGCTGACTTATGTACAAGACCCAAGGACTTAGAAACAGCCGTATCGAGGTTGCTGACGCCCTCAGGGGCATAGCCGTCATCGGCATCATACTCTACCACTCCGTGGAGCATTTCAACCTCGGCTCCGCGCATCCGTCATTGTCGCTTCCTTGCGACGGAACTGTGTTCAACATACTGACTGTCCTGCTGTCTGGAAAAATGTACGGCATCTTTGCGTTGCTGTTCGGCCTGAGTTTCTTCATAATGAGAGACAACCAGGAGCAGAAGGGCAAGGATTTCTCCGCGCGCTTTGCCTGGCGTATGGTGCTGTTGTTCTGCTTCGGCATCATCAATATGACGTTCTACAACGGCGACATCCTCACTTTCTACGCTCTGCTGGGACTGCTGATGATTCCAGCGGGATACCTCTCGACGCCGCTGCTGTGGGCCGTCACCATCTTTCTGCTTATCCAGCCCATTGAGATATACAGTCTTCTGAGCGGCTGGAAACCCGACATCTCGGCAATGGGCAAGTATTATATGACGATGGGCCGGGCTGCCATAGAAGGCAACTTCTTTGAATGTGCAGGAGCCAGCCTGAAATATGGATTCCTTACATCACTGCTGTGGTTCATCGGCAAGGGACGTATGACCCAGACTCTCGGATTGTTCTTCCTCGGCATCCTGTTCGGACGCCGCCGTCTGTTCTACAATGAGGGCAACAACCTGAAAATATGGCGTGTAGTGTTGGCAGTGTCTACTGTCCTGGTGGCTGTCGGAGTAATCTTCGGCCGAGCTGGTGAAGGAAACGTGTATTTCGGAAAGGTCGACAGCCTTCTGCATCCGATGTTCAATCTTGCCATCCTTCTCTTCATAGTTTCGGGAGTCGTGCTGCTCTGGTACAAGTTCGAAGGTTTCCGCAAGAGCCTGTCACATATCTGTTTCTTCGGCCGTATGTCGCTGACCAACTACCTGTTGTCGTCAGTCCTTGGCTGTTTCATATTCTACGGATGGGGCCTCGGCCTGAACGACGTCCTCGGCACGACCTGGTCATTCCTCACAGGCATCGGCATAGTAGTGCTGCAGATAATTATACTCCGCCAGTGGGCAAAGAAGCATAAACGCGGACCGCTGGAGACCATCTGGCGCAAGCTGACTTGGATCGGAAGCGAAGAATCATCAAAATAAGTCATATGGATAATAAAGGAATCACAAAGAAACAGTTCCGGACGCAGCTCGTCCTATACTGTCTGTATGTACTTTTGAGTATCAGCTGGATCGGTATGGGTGTCAGCGATGGCAGCAAGTTGATGATTATCCTTGGCAGCCTGTATGGCGCCTTTGTAATCGGAGCCATCATCGCGCTGATCATCCAGCGCAAGCGCAATCCTGTCGAGAATCCTGAGCTGGACAAACAGATGGCGCAGGGAATGAAAGGCGCCGGCATAATGCTCGGCATTCTCACCATCGGATTACTCTTTGCCTTCGGCCTCGCCGCAATTCTGAAGTAGTGACATATGCCTCAGTCTGATGACCTGTTGCTATCCCGGATGCTTGCGCAGGCTGACCCTTCGCAGGTCGCCGGGCTTTCACGGTTTTTCAAAACCGGTCCGGGACAGTATGGCGAAGGGGACAGGTTCCTCGGCATCAAGGTTCCGGTGACACGGGAAGTGGTGAAATCCTGCTGGCGGTCAGTAGGTTTGTCCGTACTGGAGGAATGCATCGGCAGCGAGTACCACGAGGTGCGGCTTGCAGCCCTGCTCGCACTGGTTGAAATCTTCAAGCATCCAGGCAAGGGAACTGCCGGAATGTCCAAAGAGGACTGCGTGCGATTCTATCTTGACCATACCGCGAACATCAACAATTGGGACTTGGTGGATCTGAGCTGTTACAGCCTCCTTGGCGAATGGCTTATGGACAAGGACAGGACTCTGCTCTACGACCTTGCCCGCAACGGCAGAACCATATGGGAGCAGCGCATCGGCATTGTGAGTACAATGACCTTTATACGTCACGGACAGCTGGATGATACCTTTGCTTTATCCGACATACTTCTTCATCATCCCCACGACCTCATTCACAAGGCTGTAGGCTGGCTACTTCGTGAGGCTGGCAAGAAAGACAAGAGAGCACTGGAGATATTTCTGAAAGGTGTTTCAGAAGGTAGCCCAAGATATCAGACAATGCCCCGGACGATGCTTCGGTATGCTGTCGAAAAATTCCCTGAACCCGAGCGGCAGGCATATCTCGGCGGATATGCAAGCTGATCGCTCAGACTTGTCAAAACGGGCTGAAAAAGAAATAGTATGCAGCCCACTTCCTTGAGATCCCTTTGGCGTAGCCGACTGTCCTGTAGGAGGCGTCCTGAACGGTACCGTCTGACTTGACGTAGCCGAGGGTGCGGTATGAGGCATCCTGCACGGTGCCGTCTGACTTGATGTAGCCGCGTGTGCGGTATGAAGCGTCCTGTACGGTGCCGTCACTCTTAAGATATCCGATCGTCCTGTATGAAGCATCCTGCACTGTGCCGTTCGACTTGATGTATGCGAGGGTGCGGTATGAAGCATCCTGCACTGTGCCGTCGGATTTGATGTATGCTATGGTCTTGTAGCTGGAGTTCGTTACGGTCTGCGCATTGCCGGATATGGCAGCTGCGGTGAGCAGCAGCACGGCGAAGACGGGCAGGAATACTTTGGCTGAAGCGCGCATATCGAAATCTGTTTGCAGGTTTTTATCAAAGTTAATTATTCTTCATCACTCTTCAAACATTTGCAAGAAACACCGCAAGGGAGTAACTTAGTAAGTTCAAACTGATGTATGAAAAAGAAGAAACATTCATTGCCAGTTCGCCTGCGTGCCTTCAAGCTGTGGCAGAATCTGGGTTACTTACCCTGGCGTAAACCGATAAAGGCCGGCAGGCAGGAGTCAAAGGACTTCTACAAGGGAGCCTTCGACTCGATTCCGTTCCTGAACGACGATGCTAAGCGCACATTCTCGCACCTGCTGCTGCGTCCGGGCTATATGATCCGCGACTACATCGGAGGCAGGCACGACAAGTATCTTGCCCCTCTGACCTCGCTGATCGTGTTCTATGCTTTCTTTGCACTCATTGCATCCATCCTTCAGCCTATCCAGCATAAAGAATCATCAGTTTTTGACATAGACACAGCCACACCCTCTGAATTTGCAGATGAGAAAGGGGAGAAGTTTGTCATAAGTGCCCTGCAACTCGTTCAGAAGGGATATTTCCTGCTGAATCTGGACAGGAATCCCGATCAGGTGGACACCCGCGCCGAAGTGGCCCTTGCGGCCCTGGAAGGAAAACTCAGAAGCCAGGGCATCCCGCTGTTCCTCGGGAAGTTCCTGCTGCTCTGGCTCTCGATGTCCATAGTCCTGCGCCGATACCAGATCAGTATGTCGGGAGCGGCAGCGGCGTCGGCCTACGTGCTGTGCCAGTTCAGTTTCTTTATGATATTCGCCCTTCTGCTGTCGTTCGGGGAGAGTACTTCGATCAGTCTGCTGCTGATGGCGGTGCTGCTCGCCATAGATTACCGCCAGTGGCTTGGCCTGCGTTGGAAAAACAGCATAGGCCTCGTGGTCCGCACGGGCGTGTTCTACGGACTGATGTTCCTTGCGATCATTCTTAGTGTCAGCCTAGTGGTTACCCTGATAGCCTGGCTGAAACTTTGACCATAATTCGAATCATTAACTAATAAAAACTATAAGATATGAAAGCCAATACTTTTCTTGCACTGATGGGCGGTCTGGCCGCCGGCGTGGTGCTGGGTATGCTGATTGCTCCGGAGAGCGGAGAGGAAAACCGCAAGAAGTTCCGCAGCAAAATTGAAGACTATCTTGACAAATGCCGCGCTGAAGCCGAGCGTATGCATACGGCTGCAGCGGCTGAATCTGCAGGGGAAGAGGAGGCTCCGTCCAATGAGTGAGTCCAATTTCGCGCGTCCTGCAGCCAATCTGGCCAATGACGCCCTCGGCTATGCCGGCGCCCAGCTGGACAATCTGAAACTGCGCTCGGTGAAGGCCCTGTCCAGCGGCACGGGGACAATCTTCTGGTTTGCCATCGTGCTGATCCTGGTGAGCATACTGCTGCTTGTCCTGTCTTTCGCATTCGTGATATGGATAGGCGAGAAGATGGGAAGTTATGCCGCTGCAGCCTTCATCGTTTCCGGTGCTCTTGCAGTTCTGCTGGTACTGGTCCTCCTGCTCCGCAAAGTGCTCTTCAACGGCACGTTCCTGTCAACATTCTCCAAGGCATTCTTCCCCAAGGCCGAGCGGATCCGCAACAACAACGAACTGGAGAAGGCCATCCTGCGCAATGAGGTGACAATCAGCAAGCAGGAGACCCTGATGACCCGCAGCTTCGGCGATGCCAAGCAGTACTATGCCAACCCCCGCCTCGTCGTTGACGGAGTCGGTTCAGTGGTAGGACTGGTTTCTTCTCTGTTCGCTAAGAAGGGCGAGGAAAGGAAGGAAGAGCGCGAAGCAAAGAAGGAAGAAAAGGCCCGCAAGAAAGACGAGAAAAATGCTGGAGACGAATAGGTTGATATTGCGCCCGTGGCGGGATGATGACGCCGCTACATTGTTCAAGTATGCCTCCGACCCGGACGTCGGGCCGAGGGCAGGCTGGCCTCCGCACAAGAGCGAGGAGGAGAGCCTGGAGATCATCCGCACAGTCTTCAACAACGACTCCAACTGGGCCATCGAGCTGAAGGAGACCGGCGAGGCCATAGGCGCCATCGGCTACGGCCCTTCCTGCGACTGCAACCTGCCGGCGCGCGAAGGCGAGCCGCTGTGCGGTTACTGGGTGGCCAAGCCCTACTGGAACCGCGGCATCTGCACAGAAGCGTTGCAGCGGATGCTTGACCTCATACGCACGACGACCGACATTCCTTCGCTCATCAGCGGCCATTTCGTGGACAATCCGGCCTCGGGTCGCGTGATGGAAAAGTGCGGTTTCATAGCGACCGGCGAAACCTGCATCGACGAAACCCAGTATCAGGGCGCCGGCCGTCCGATCCGCGTGCTGCGGCTGGAGTTTGAGAGACCTTAGTCCGACATAGAGTAAACACGACATAAATATGAAAAAACTATTTTTCCTCATATTCCTGCTGGCAGGCTGCACTGTCTGCCTGCAGGCCCAGAATCCCAAGCAGCCGAGCTGGCTGAGCGACGCTGTCTTCTACCAGATCTATCCGTCTTCCTATCAGGACAGTGACGGCAACGGAATCGGGGATATACCCGGCATCATATCACGTCTCGATTACATCCAATCCATCGGCGTGACGGCCATCTGGCTGAATCCGGTGTATGTGTCCGGCTGGACCGACGGTGGCTACGACGTCATCGACTTCTACCGCGTGGACAAGCGCTTCGGCACGAACTCCGACCTGGTGGAGCTAATCCGTCAGGCCCACGCCCGCGGAATAAAGGTGGTGATGGACCTGGTGGCCGGCCACTCTTCTGACCAGAGCGAGTGGTTCCTGCAGTCGAAGGAGGCCCCCGACCTGCGCTACTCCGACTATTACATCTGGCCGTCCTTCAAGCCTGAGGGAGGGCAGAGCCCTGCGCAGGGCGGCTCTCTGGACGACGCTGTGAGAAACAATGCCAGCGCATCGCTGCTCAGCAAGTTCGTGGCTACCGACGCTCCGCGTGGCCCGTACTACATAAAGAACTTCTTCGACACACAGCCCGCCCTGAACTTCGGCTTCGCAAACCCCGATCCCGGGCATCCCTGGGAACAGGCCGTCGACGCTCCGGGCCCGATGGCAATGCGCCGCGAACTCAAGAACATCATCTCCTTCTGGATGGACAAGGGTGTCGACGGTTTCCGCGTGGATATGGCTTCCAGCCTGGTGAAGAACGACCCCGACAAGTCGGCTACCATCAAACTATGGAAGGACGACCTGATGAAATGGTTCGGCAGCGAATATCCCGAGGGAGTGCTCATCGCGGAATGGTTCAATCCGGCGCAGTCCGTCGCACAGGCCGGCTTCGACCTCGACTTCTTCTGTCACGACGGACAGTACAACTACTCCTCACTGTTCTTCTACGGCCGCCGCGGTTTCGGCCCGAACGCGACCGTTACGATGCCGTATTTCGACGAGGCCGGGGCAGGAGGGCTCAAGACCTGGTATGACCTCTATACCTACCAGTACGACGCTGTAAAGGGCAATGGCTATGTATGTATGCCCACCGGCAACCACGACTTCAACCGTGTCTGCACCGAGGGCCGTACAAACCCCGAAGAGCTGAAGGTGGCGATGACCTTCTTCCTCACAATGCCGGGCGTGCCGTTCATCTACTACGGTGACGAGATCGGCCTCAAGCAGAACCCGGCTGCTCCGTCCACCGACGGCTCCGGCTTCAGGGCAGGCTGCCGCATACCTATGCTCTGGGATGCCTCTGCCAATGCAGGTTTCTCAACTGCACCCATCGAAAAGATCTATATTCCGCAGGATCCCGATCCCAACCGTATGACAGTGGAAAAAGCCGAGGCCGACCAGAACTCCCTGCTGCATTATGTCCGTGGGCTGCTGCAGCTGCGCAAGGAGTTCCCGGCTCTGGGCGCCGATGCATCGTGGAAGCTTGTCAGCTCCCTCGACCAGCCCTATCCGATGGTGTACGAACGCACGCGGGGCGGAGAACGCTGCTGGGTGGTGCTCAACCCCTCGGCAAAGGCAGTCACCGTCACCCTGCCGGCAGAGACAGCCAAGCCAGAGCTGATCGGCGGCAACTACAAGAAATGCAACTACAGGCAGACTCGCAAGGGAGATGTGATAAGCATTTCCGGAGTGTCCGCAGCAATCTATAAATTCTAAGCACTATGAAAAGGATATTCTTCATATTCTCTATGATCCTCGTGTGTTCGTGCCTTGTGGCGACTGCACAGCCGCGGCGTGGCCAGCTTAAGGCCGGAGCTGCGAAGGTTGACGTAACGCCCGCCGAAAACCAGCTGGGCCGCAACACCTACGGCATCCTTGACCGCACGCACGTGCGTGCCATCATCTTCACCAACGGGCAGACCGTCGCAGGCCTGGCCAATGTCGACGGCAACACCAACCAGCGAGTCATCGACGCAGTGAACGAGCGTCTCGAGAAGGAGTTAGGCATTCCGAAGGGAAACATCATCTACAACGGCACGCACTGCCATTCCACGGGCACTGTGCCGATGGACGAGCTCATCGAGCGTACCTACCAGGCCGTGAAGCAGGCCTACGACAATATGGTTCCGGCCAAGGTGGGCTACGGCAGCGGCGTGAGCTACCTTAACGTGAAGCGCGACCTCTTCGACCCGGAGCGCGGAACCTGGTGGGAGGGACCCGACTATGACGGCAAGAGCGACAAGACCGTGGCTGTCGTCTATTTCGAAAGCCTGGACGGCAAGCCCATAGCCACCTACTACAACTATGCGATGCACGCCGTGATCACCGGCCAGCTGGATATGGTCACCGGCGACTTCCCCGGCAAGTCCGAGGAATACATCGAGAGCCGCTACGGTGACGACTTCGTGGCCGTGTTCGCATCCGGCGCCGCCGGCGACCAGAACCCGCTCTATTTCCAGCAGACTTTCGACCTGCGCGACATCCGCATCGCCGACTACGCCAAGCGCGGCGAGGACATTTCCAACCGAATGCCTCCGGGAGGTACGGGACTTGACCGCAACGACCCCGAGGTGCACCGTCTGATGGAGGAGCAGAAGAAGATGGCCGAGAGCTACGGCCAGCTGCTCGGCGAGGAGGTGAAATATGTCATTATGATGATGCGCCGCTTCGAAAGCAACGTCACGCTGTCCTGCGCCCGCAAGGTCATCAGCTGCCCGGGCCGTCGCCAGACCAACGGCGGAGGACGTGCAGGCTATGCCGGAGAGTATGAAGACGCCCCGGACATCGACCTCGAGCTCGCGCTGCTGATGCTCGACGAGATTCCCGTCTGCGCAGTGGCAGGAGAGGTCTACAACCCGATTGCCGTGGAACTGAAGAGCAAGTCGCCTTATGCGTTTACGATAATGACTACGGTGGCTGACGGCCACAGCGGCCGAGGCGGCTACATCCCCGACGACGAGAGCTACGGCGCCCAGGTGTTCGAGGTCCTTAGCTCCGGCTACAAGCAGGGCTACGCCCAGAAGGCCATAGTCGAGACATTCCTCGACCTCATCCACGAAGCCACGCACGGAAAATAGAATTAAGTCGTAAATTTGAATCCCATACAAATTGCAATGTTTGACGTAACTCTCATATCAGACAAGAAGGAAGGGAATGTCCGCAAGGCGCTTTTCAGCCCCTGCGGAATGGTGTGCTCCTCACAGATAGAAATAGAACTCGACGGCGACATCATCAGCTATATCCGTTTCACCGACGGATGCAGCGGCAACACCCAGGGTGTGGCCGCTCTCTGCCGCGGAATGAAGAAGGATGAAGCCATCTCACGCCTTGAAGGCATAAACTGCAGCGGCCGCGGCACAAGCTGCCCCGACCAGCTCGCAAGGGCTCTCAAGATGCTCCAATAAACAAATATCAGAATATGAAACCTATCAGCACAGAAAAGGCACCGGCCGCCATAGGGCCGTACAGCCAGGGCATCGACAGCGGTGCCGGACTGGTGTTCCTCTCAGGGCAGCTGCCCATCGATCCTGCCACAGGCGTGTTCCCCGAAGGTATCAGGGAGCAGACACGCCAGGCCATTCTCAATGCGCAGGCTATCCTGCAGACCGCCGGCCTTTCGCTTGCCAACGTCGTGAAAACAACGGTGTTCCTCGCCGATATGGGCGACTTTGCCGCGATGAACGAGGTTTACGCCCAGTTCTTCACGGAGCCGTTCCCGGCCCGGAGCGCGGTGGCAGTGAAGACTGTGCCCAAAGGTGCGCTCGTGGAGATAGAGTGCATAGCCGCAAAATAGCAGGCTAGTACTGCAGCAGCACGGCGTCGTGATTCTTCTTGAGTTGCGACACGTTGTCAAGAATCATAGTGGGATTCTCTTCCGGATTGAAGGGGTCCCACTTTGGTAATGACTTGCAGTTGGGGTCACCGGTCTTGATGAAGGCGATCCACGCGTCGCTGACAGCATCGGCCATCTTGTAGGCCTCGGGAGTGCCGCCGGTCATCTCCCTCTGGTTGGCAACGTTGTTGAACATGAAGGGCAGCTCCATACCGTGGCAGGCAGCGAGCGCACCG
>JAEEGI010006202.1_pt1 | contig 27066 bp, 21 predicted proteins | sample 8958751 | NCBI WGS metagenome assembly JAEEGI01 (sample SAMN16246545, study PRJNA631951) | gut metagenome | biome: gut microbiome; feature: rumen; material: KS-attached | host: Bos | place: Iran: Karaj | collected 2018-10 | reverse complement strand
AAAGTGTCCTTCAGTTCCTGATGCCGCTGCGTCAGTAGCCGCGCCACGTCGTTGCCCAACGACATGCCCACCGACGCCACCTCTAAGGAGTGCGTCAGGCGGTTGTGTACAAACACGCTGCCGGGCAACGGGAACACCTGCGTCTTGTTCTGCAGTCGGCGGAAGGGCGCCGAGAAGATCAGCCGGTCGTAGTCACGTTTGAACTCCGTGCGGTCGTCGTGCCGTTCCGGGTGACGGTGCTCCTGCCCCAGCCGCTTGTTGCTTATCAATTGTTGCCAGTTCATCATATCAAGGCGCAAAGTTACGAAAAAGCCGACTAAACACCAAACAATTCGCCCGCTTTTTTGGGACAGTATCTATTTAGACACAGAAAAATATATCGGCATTTATTGAGGGAGGAATAAAAACCTGTCCTGCCGATTCTGTAGGAGCTGAGGGAAAAATTTCCCTGGGCTATTTTGCCCCATGCCGGCTCCATCTTTCTGATGACCTTAAGCCATTCGTGGTCATTTCGGTCATGGTCATTTTGGTCAAAATCGATTTCGGAAACGCGGTCATTACTCACTATATATAAATATTTGAATATTTATATATAGTGGTGATTATGACACTGTCAGTTTTCGATTTTGACAAATGACCAAATGACCAAATGACCGCAGCACCCCGGTTTTTTTTGTTTTTTTTGCAATAAGAAAATTAAATCGCCATTTTATTCGTAGACCGCAATGAGGATGTCGTAACTTCGCGCCTGTAAATGTGTTCGTTCTGGAATGACTAACTGGGGCACTTAGCGCGGCTAACTTGGCCACTTAGCGCGGTCTATCTGCAAAAATATATAAAATAAGATGTGAAAGTATGGCGGTTTCAGGATTATTCCGTAATTTTGCACTTTAAAAACGAGCGACATGAAGGTAAAAGTAGTGAATAAGGGGCGCCAGCCCCTGCCGCAATACGCCACGCCCCAGAGTGCGGGCATGGATTTAAGGGCGAACTTAGACGAGCCCATTACCCTGAATCCGATGGAGCGTCGGCTCATCCCGACGGGACTGTACATCGCACTGCCCGAGGGCTACGAGGCTCAGGTGCGCCCGCGCAGCGGACTGGCCCTGAAGAAGGGTATCACGGTGCTGAACTCACCGGGCACCATCGATGCCGACTATCGCGGCGAGGTGGGCGTGCTGCTGGTGAACCTTTCGCAGGAGCCGTTCGTCGTCAACGACGGTGAGCGCATTGCCCAGATGGTCATCGCCCGCCACGAGCAGGGTGAGTTCGTCGAGGTCGACGTGCTCGACGAGACGGAGCGCGGTGCCGGCGGTTACGGACATACTGGAGTGAAATAGGCTGACATGAGAAGAATTAGACTGTCTGTTGCGTTGCTGCTCGTCAGCATCTGCGCGCTGGCCGGCGATTCGGTCAGCCTGAGCTACGACGCTTTTTTCCTTGAGGCGATGGTGCAGCGGCAGAAGGGTAACCACGACGCCACCTTCGACCTGCTGCAACACTGCATCAAGCTGAACCCGCAGGCCTCGGAGGCCTATTACTATCTGGCACAGTACTATCAGATGCTCCGCAACGATAGTCTGGCACAGCAGTGCTACCTGAAGGCTGCCGAGCTGGAGCCCGACAACCCCACATTCCTTGAGACGGTGGCCCAGTCGTACATCCGCCAGCAGGACTACGCGAAGGCCATCAAGGTGGTCGAGCAGCTGTATAATCAGGACAAGAGCCGCGAGGAACTCTTAGAGACGCTCTTCGAACTGTACCAGCAGACCGACAACACCGACAAGGCCATTGCCACGCTGAACCGCATCGAGGCCAATGAGGGCAAGAGCGAGCGGCTATCGTTTGCCAAGAGCGAGATCTACACCAAGATGGGCAACAAGGCAGCGGCCATTGCTGAGATGAAGACGCTGGCCGACCAGTATCCCAACGACCTGAACTACAAGGGCATGTATGCCGACATGCTGCTGCGCAACGACGAGGAGGAGCGCGCACTCGGGCTCTACAACGAGATTCTGGCCGAGGAGCCCGGCAACACCCACGCCCAGGTATCGCTGCGCAGCTACTACCGCGTGCAAGGCGAGACCGAGAAAGTGGACTCTATCACCGAACTGATACTGCTGAACAAGAACACGACCACCGAGCAGCGCATCTACCTGATGAGGCAGGTGGTGGCCGACAGCGAGCGGACCGACGGCGACAGCACCCGGGTGCTGTACCTGTTCCACAAGATGCTGGCCCAGCCCCAGCAGAGCGACGACATTGCCACGCTCTGCGCTGCCTACATGGATCTGAAGAAGATGCCGCAAGACTCGGTGAAGGCCATGCTGCAGACGGTGCTGCGCATAGCCCCCGACAATGCCGCCGCCCGGCTGCAGCTGGTCAGCTACGCCTGGGACCGCAAGGACCACGACGAGGTCATCAGCCTCTGTCAGGAGGCCCGCCAGTATAACCCCGAGGAGATGGCGTTCTACTACTATCAGGGCATGGCCTACTATCAGAAAGAGAACCACGACAAGGCTCTGGAAGCCTTCCAGAACGGCATCAGCGTCATCAACGAGGAGAGCAACCCCGCCATCGTCAGCGACTTCTATGCCGTCATGGGCGACCTGCTCCACCAGAAGGGCATGGCGCGCGAGGCCTTCGAGGCATACGACTCCTGCCTGCAGTGGAAGGACGACAACGTGATGTGCCTGAACAACTACGCCTACTACCTGAGCGAGATGAACGAGCAGCTCGACAAGGCCGAGGAGATGAGCTACAAGACCATCAAGGCCGAGCCCAAGAGTGCGACCTACCTCGACACCTACGCCTGGATTCTCTTCATGCAGCAGCGCTACAGCGAGGCAAAGATCTACATTGACCAAGCCCTGCAGAACGACTCCGACAGCAGTGCCGTCATTACCGAGCACGCCGGCGACATCTACATCCTGAACAAGGAACCCGAGCGCGCCGTCGAGCTGTGGCAGCAGGCACTCAAGAAAGACCCGCAGAACAAACTGCTGGCAAGAAAAATCAGACAACGCAAATATATCAAGAAGAAATGAATACATCACACAAACTAAAGCTGGCTACACTGGCCCTGACACTACTGACGCTGCTGGCAGCGTGCGGTTCGAAGAAGAAACTGGTTGAGGAGACTACGCCCCAGACAGCGCCCGTCACCACTGTCACGCGGTCGGTTGCCTTAGAGAAGGTATGGACCAACAACGCCGCCCAGCCCCCGAAGTTCATCACGTCGAAGGTGAAGTTCGTGGCCGCTTCCGGCGGCAAGGACATCTCGCTGACAGGCAACCTGAAGATGAAGCGCGATGACGTTATCCGCCTGCAGCTAATGGCGTTCGGACTGGTGGAGGCCGCACGCCTGGAGTTCACCAAGGACTATGTGCTCATTATGGACCGTATCAACAAGCAGTATATCAAAGCCCCCTACGCCGACGTAGATTTCCTGCATCGCAACGGACTGAGCTTCTACACGCTGCAGGCCCTGTTCTGGAACGAGCTGTTCCAGCCCAACCGCACCACCCTGAGCAAAGACGACATGGCCAGGTTTGACACCAGCGCCAACAAGGACGGCGACGCCGTCATCAAGTTTGACGCCGATTTGTTCGGCTACAGCTGGATAGCCAGTCAGTCGACTGGCCTCATCAAGCAGGCCAAGGTGGTGTTCAAGGACCAGAACAGCAGCAAGACGGGCCTGACGTGGAACTACGACGGCTTCAGCCAGCTGAAAGAGGGCAAGCGCCAGTTTCCCAACGACATGAATATCGTCCTGAAGACCACCAAGAAGGAAGTGGAGCTGGACCTGAAGCTGAACAGCATCACTCATGAGACCGACTGGGAGCCTTACACCGAGGTGTCGGGCAAATACCGTGAGGTGACTGTCGAAGAGATTCTTCAGCGCGTCATGTCGCTTTAAGGATAAAAGAGGATGAACAGACTGACAATCATATTATTGGCACTGACTCTGGCCATAGGCTCTGCTGCACAGACAAAGAAGACCGTGCAGCAGCGGAAGCCTGCGAAAACATCGGTCGCCCGGAAGCCCGCTGCCAAGAAGACAACCGTCAAGAAAAAGACAACGACACAGAAGGGCAAGAGCAAGACAGCCACCCCGACGCCTCAGACGCCGAACATCAAGGGCTTGCAGAACGAGCGCCAGCAATTGCAGAAGCAGATTAAGGAGCAGGAGCAGAAGCTGCAGGTCAACCGCAAAAACGTCAGACAGCGCTTAGAGAACCTGCAGATTATCAACACCGAGATAGCCGACAAGCTCCGCACCATCGACACCATACGCCGCGACCTGAACGTGCTCGACGGCAATATTGCCACGCTCGACATCCAGCTGAGCACTCTGGAGAACAAGCTCAACGAACGGAAGCAGAACTACCTGAAGTCGATGCGTTACATGCACCGCAACCGCTCGCTGCAGAACCAGTTGATGTTCGTCTTCAGCGCGCAGGGCTTCACGCAGATGTACCGCCGCCTGCGCTTCTCGCGCGAATACGCCCAATACCAGCGGGCACAGGGCGAAGCCGTCATGCTGCTGAAGCAGCAGATTGAGGAAGTGCAAGAGGAGATGAACTCGACCAAGCAGCAGAAGCACACCCTGCTGAACCGCGGTGAACAGGAGCGAAAGAACCTGGAAGGCAAGCAGGCCGAGCAGCAGCAGATGGTGACCTCGCTGCAGAAGGAGCAGAAGAGCATACAGAACATCATTGCCGAGCAGCGAAAGAAGGATGCTGCCCTCAACGCACAGATTGAGAAGTTGATAGCCGAGGAGGTGGCTCGCGCCAAGGCCCGCGCCGAAGCCGAGGCCAAGGCTCAGGCCGAAGCCCGCCGGAAAGCCGCCGAGGCCGCTGCCAAGAAGCGCGCCGAAGAGCTGGCCCGCAAGAAGGCCGCCGCCGAAGCTGCCGCTCGCGAGAACGCCCGTCGCATTGCCGAGGCCAAGGCCCGCGAGGAACGCGCCAAGCAGCAGGCCCTGGCTGCGGAGCGCAAGAGTGCCGAGGAGAAGCGGGCCGCCGAGCGCGCCGCCCGCGAAGCCGAGGCAGCCCGCAAGGAGGCTGAGCGCAGGGCCGCCGAAGAGGCCAAGGCTCACGAGCGCGAAGTGGCCGAAGTCAAGAAAAAGGAGCGCGAGGAGCGCGAGTCGTTCACGGTATCGACCGAGGACCGCCGCCTCAGCGGCACCTTCGAGAGCAACCGCGGGCGCCTGCCCATGCCCATCACTGGCGGCTACCGCATCGTCAGCAGCTTTGGCCAGCACAATGTGGAAGGACTGAAGGGCGTACAGGTTGACAACAAGGGCATCAATATCAAGGGTCAGGCGGGTGCCCAGGCCCGTAGCATCTTCGACGGCGAGGTCTGCGCCGTCTTCAATATCAGCGGCACGATGGGCGTCATGGTGCGCCACGGCCGCTACATCTCGGTCTATAGCAACCTTTCGTCGGTAAGCGTCCGTCGCGGACAGCGGGTCAGCACACGTCAGATCCTGGGCACGGTGGGTTCTGAAGGTATTCTTCAGTTCCAGCTGCGCAACGGCAAGACGCCGCAGAATCCCACCCGCTGGCTGGCACGCTAATACTGATACACCTAATTATATAAGAATCATGGAAGAAAAAGAATACGAAATCAAGACACAGTTGGCGGAGAATGCCTTTCGCGAACTGAAGGAGGGTGAGACTTACGAGCCGCTGATGTCGCCGCGCGGCCAGTATCCTGAGGTAAACGCGTGGTCGGTGACATGGGGCGTGCTGATGGCCATGCTCTTCTCGGCAGCCGCTGCCTACCTGGGACTGAAGGTGGGACAGGTGTTCGAGGCCGCCATCCCGATAGCCATCATCGCCGTGGGCGTGTCGACGGCAGCCCGCCGGTCGAAGGCCTTGGGCGAGAACGTCATCATCCAGTCGATAGGCGCATGCTCGGGTGCCGTGGTGGCCGGTGCCATCTTCACGCTACCCGCCATCTACATTCTGCAGGCCAAGTATCCCGAGATGTCGGCGTCGTTCCTGAAGATATTCATTGCCTCGCTGCTCGGCGGCATCATCGGCATCCTGTTCCTCATACCGTTCCGCAAGTATTTTGTGAGCGACATGCACGGCAAGTACCCCTTCCCTGAGGCTACGGCGACGACGCAGGTGCTGGTAAGCGGTGCCAAGGGCGGCGACCAGGCCAAGCCTCTGCTCATAGCCGGCGTGATAGGCGGTCTGTACGACTTCATCGTGGCTACCTTCGGCTGGTGGAACGAGAACTTCACGAGCCGCGTCGTCGGCTGGGGCGAGCAACTGGCCGACCAGGCCAAGCTGGTGTTCAAAATCAACACCGGCGCGGCCGTCTTGGGCTTAGGCTATATCATCGGTTTCAAGTATGCGCTGATTATCACGCTGGGTTCGCTCAGCGTGTGGTGGCTCATCGTTCCCGGCATGGCGCTGCTCTTCGGCGGCGACGTGCTCAACCAGTGGGACCCGAGCATTACGACTGCCGTTGGCGACATGTCGCCTGAGCAGATATTCAAGGCCTACGGCAAGTCCATCGGCATCGGTGGCATCGCCATGGCCGGCATCATCGGTATTATCAAGTCGTGGGGCATTATCAAGAGCGCGGTGGGCCTGGCAGCCAAGGAGATGAAAGGCGGCGGGGAGGCTGTGGCCGAGTCGCAGCGTACGAGCAAGGACTTGCCGTTCCGGTTTATTGCCATTGCGTCGATAGTGACCATCGCGCTGACGTTCCTGTTCTTCTGGTTCGGCGTGATGGATGGTAACATGCTACAGGCATTGGTGGCCATCGTGCTGGTGGCGGTCATCGCCTTCCTGTTTACGACGGTAGCAGCTAACGCCATCGCCATCGTCGGCTCAAACCCCGTCAGCGGCATGACGCTGATGACGCTCATCCTGGCCTCGGTGGTCATGGTGGGCGTGGGCCTGAACGGCACAAGCGGCATGGTGGCTGCCCTGATTATGGGCGGCGTAGTGTGTACGGCACTGGCCATGGCCGGTGCATTCATCACCGACCTGAAAATTGGCTACTGGCTCGGCACGACGCCGAGGAAGCAGGAGACGTGGAAGTTCCTCGGCACGCTGGTCAGTGCTGCTACCGTCGGCGGCGTGATGATGCTGCTGAACGAGACCTACGGCTTCGCCTCTGGACAGCTGGCCGCCCCGCAGGCCAATGCTATGGCAGCTGTCATCGATCCGCTGATGAACGGCGTCGGCGCCCCGTGGCTGCTCTATGCCATCGGTGCCCTGCTGGCTGTGGTGCTGACGCTGTGTAAGGTGCCGGCACTGGCTTTCGCACTAGGTATGTTTATCCCGATGGAGCTGAACGTACCGTTGGTCGTCGGCGGTGCCATCAACTGGTATGTCACAACGCGGTCGAAGGACAAGGCCGTGAACGAGGCTCGCGGCGAAAAGGGAACTCTCCTGGCCAGCGGCTTCATTGCCGGCGGCGCACTGATGGGCGTGGTGAGCGCGCTGCTGCGCTTCGGCGGCTTCAACCCCGTCAGCGAGTCGTGGTTAGCCAACCCGCTGAGCGAGGTCTGCTCGCTGCTGGCCTACGTGCTGCTGATCGTCTACTTCATCCTGGCCACCAAGCCCAAGCAGAGCCGCTGACGAATGACGAAGAGCAACCACTTCACCATACTGTCGCACCTGGCCACCTGGGGAGTGCTGTTCCTGCTGCCAATGACTTTCCGGCGGGTGGAGTATCCGTTGTCACTCATCCCGACGGCAACGGTCATTGCAGTCTTCTACCTGAACTTCCTGTGGCTCACGCCCCGCTACTACATGCAGGGCCACAAGATGATGGTCTGGGTGGTTAACTTCTTTCTGGTGACGGGACTTGCCGCCCTGATGCACTTTTGGCTGGGCGTGGGCAGGGGCTACGTGTTCAATCTGGCTGTGGCCGTGATGATAGCCGTCTCGATGAAGCTGGGTTCGCTGTGGCAGGCGTCGGTGGAGGCACGCCTGGAGGCCAACGCGGCGCGCGCCGGTGCCGAGCTGAACAACCTGCGCTACGAGATGAACCCCCACTTCCTGCTGAACACGCTGAACAACATCTACGCCCTGACGGCCTTCGACACGAAGCGCGCCCAGGAGGCCATCCAGCAGCTGTCAGCCATGCTGCGCCACATGCTCTACGACAACATGGAGGAGGAGGTACAGATGGAGGACGAGGTAAAGTTCATTGAGAGCTATATCAAGCTGATGAAGATTCGGCTGCCGGAGTCGGTAAAGGTCAGCTTCGATGCCAGCGAGGCACGGAATGAGGCAAAGATAGCACCGCTCATTCTGATACCGCTGGTGGAGAACGCCTTCAAGCACGGCATCAGTCCCACCCGCGAGAGTTTTATCAACATCAGCCTGAAGGTCGACAACGAACTAATTGACTTCTGCATCGAGAACTCGAACCACCCCAAGAGGGCCAACGACGAAAGCGGCCACGGCATCGGGCTGACACAGGTGCAGAAGCGCCTGGAACTGACCTACCCCAACCACTATCGATGGGAGTACGGTCCGTCGGCCGACCAAACCGTCTACCGCTCACACCTATTAATAAAACCAACAAAACAAACAGACTGAAACGAAGATGAGACTAACCTGTGCCATTATCGACGACGAGCCCCTGGCCGCCCAGCTCCTGGAAAGCTATGCAAAAGAAATGCCAAGTCTTATGTTGACTGGCGTCTACAACAGTGCGCTGACCGCCATGGCCAGCCTGCGCAGCGCGCCCGTCGACCTGCTGTTCCTCGACATCCAGATGCCCGAACTATCGGGCATGGAGTTTGCAAGGCTCATACCCAAGCAAACGCGCATCGTTTTTACCACCGCCTTCAAACAGTATGCCATCGACGGCTACAAGGTGTCTGCCTTCGACTACCTGATGAAGCCCATCAGCTTTGAAACCTTTGCCGAAACCGTCAATAAAGCGTTAGAATGGTTTGCCACGCAGAGCCAGCAAACCGCAACGCGCGAGGACCGTTTCATTTTCGTCAAGAGCGAGTACCGACTGGTTCGCATCATGCTCGACGACATTCTCTACATTGAGGGGCTGAAGGACTACGTGCGCATCTGCCTGAAAGACGGCGAACACGTCATGTCGCTCATCAACATGAAACGACTCGAGGAACTGCTGCCGCGCCCGGAGTTCCTGCGCACCCACCGCTCCTACATTGCCCACATGACCAATATCAGCACTGTAGACCGACAGCGTATCATGTATGGCAAAGAGAGTGTCCCGATATCAGAGAATTACAAGGAAGACGTATCGAGATTCCTCGACCAGCACACGTTAGCGTAACACCAAAGGGAGAAGCATATTACAGCCTCGGCGGGCACCTTTTTTGTAGTTTTGCAAGCAAAATTACAAAATAATTCCTTTTTCCACCTCTCTTTTCTATATTATTTCGTATCTTTGCAGTCAAAACGGGAAGCTTATGGCAAGAAAATCAAATTGGCAAGATGACTATTGGCTGCTCCTTATGCAGATTTACTTGCGTCGGCCTGTCGGCGTAAAGCCTGTGTACTGTCGCGAGATGGTGACTCTGGCACTGGAGTTGCACATTCACCCACAGATTCTGGCATCAAAGATGCAGGAGATTGCCTCTCTGGAGACACCGCGAGTAGAGCGTATCTGGAAAACATACAGCGACAACCCCCGCAAGCTGGCCAGGGCAGCCCGACTACTACGCGAAATGAAAGGCTTCGGACAAGCCGAGGCTTTCTATGACGGCGTGGAAATAAACCAAACATGGGAGAAGGACTGGGAACCGCTTCCCGAGAACAGCGACATAACGCCTGTCGTACTTACATTGGTGCTCGACCTCTACTTCAGACTGACGCCGGCAACAATGGTTCGGAACACGCCCGAAGTACAGGAACTGGCGCGTCTGGTCAAAATAGGCACCAATGATGTGGTGGATCTGCTGGAGGTGTTCCAGCACTGCGATCCCTACCTGAACCGACGCGACGTGACATTCAGCCCACTGCTGCTGCCCTGCCAGACTATCTGGCAGCGCTATGGCAACGGCGACACTGAGCTATTGGCCGATCTGGCCGAACAACTGAAAGCTTACTACGCATGAGCCAAAGCCAGATACAGGAACAAAAGCAGGAGCAGAAACTGGCACAAAGTTTCTCGCAACAACAACTGCTGCAGGCACAGTTGACCGAGCTCCCCATCACACAGCTTATTGAGCGTATCAATACTGAGATGGACGACAACCCGGCACTGGAAACTGGTACCGAAGGCCAAGACTATCCGGAAAACCAAGATTTTCTGGAAGCTCCTGTATACCAAGACTCCAACGAGGACTACGACAGTCAACGCGAGCGCGAGGAGCGTCAGTCGGCACTGGACGCAGCACTCGAAAACATCGGCCGTGACGACGAGGAACTGCCCGTCTACCACAGCGGCAGCAACTTCGACGAAGAGCGCGAAGAATTGGTTTACGGCGAGGCGGTCTCTTTCTACGACCAGCTGAAAGAGCAGATGGCTCTCTCGAACCTTTCAGAGCACGAGCGCGACATTATGGAATACCTCATCGGCTCGCTCGACGACGACGGTCTGCTCCGCAAACAGCTTGACACCATCAGCGATGAACTGGCCGTCTACCATAATATAGAAGCTACTACACAAGAGGTGGGGCATGTGCTGTTGATGCTACAGCAGTTCGACCCTGCTGGCATCGGCGCCCGATCACTACAGGAATGCCTGCTGCTGCAGATAGAGCGACGCAAAGAATCGCGACTGAAATCGCTCATGGAAAAGGTCATAACCAACTTCTTCGAAGCGTTCACCAAGAAGCACTGGCACCGCATACAGTCTGCACTAAAACTGAACGACCTGCAAGCCAAGACGCTCTTTAGCGAACTGCGCAAACTGAACCCCAAGCCGGGTGCTTCGATGGGCGAAACCATAGGCCGCTCGCTGCAGCAGATTACGCCTGACTTCATCGTCGAAACTCAGGATGATGGCACAATTACCTTTACGCTGAACCAGGGCGAACTGCCTGAACTGAAGGTGTCGCAGTCGTTTGTCGACTCGATGAACGAATACCAGCAGAACCATGATAATATGAGCCGACAGCAAAAGGAGGCTCTTCTATATATCAAGAAAAAGGTGGACGCAGCCCAAGGCTTTATCGATGCCATCCGCGTGCGCCGCCATACGCTGACCGTCACCATGCAGGCCATTATCCAGCTGCAGCGGCAGTTCTTCCTCGACGGCGACGAGTCTTCGCTTCGGCCCATGATACTGAAAGACGTGGCCGAACGAACAGGCCTCGACGTGTCGACAGTCTCGCGCGTCAGCAACTCCAAGTATGCACAGACGCGCTGGGGCACGTTTCCGCTGCGCCACTTCTTCAGCGACAGCTACGTGACCGACCAGGGTGAGGAACTGTCAACACGGCGAATCAAGGCTGCCCTGCGCGACATCGTCAATGCCGAAGACAAGCGGAAGCCCCTAAGCGATGACGCCCTGACCAAGCTCATGGCCAAACAAGGCTATCCCATCGCCCGCCGAACGGTAGCCAAATACCGCGAACAATTAGGAATACCCGTTGCCAGACTGAGAAAATGAGAAAAATAACCAGAGAACGACAAATCATCATTGCGGCGAGGGTGGCCAGTATGCTGTTCACCCCGTTTTACCTGCCCATCCTCGGACTGGTCATTCTGTTCTTCCTGACCTATCTCAGCCAATATCCTGCTGACTACAAGTTCTACGTCCTGGCCATTGTCTACTTCTTTACGATTCTTTTGCCAACGTTCTTGATCCATCTCTACCGTAAATACCAGGGATGGACACTCATTGAACTGGGTGCACGCGAGCGGCGCATCGTCCCCTACCTCATCTCCATCCTCAGCTACTTCGCCTGTTTCTACATCATGGAGCAGAAGCACATTCCCTTCTTTATGCGTAGTATCGTGGCCTGTGCACTCATCATTCAGATTGTCTGCGCCATCATCAACAGCTGGTGGAAAATCTCTACCCACACCGCCGGCATAGGCGGCGTGGCTGGCGCATTGTTCGTTTTCGCCGACATCTTCCGCTTCAATCCCACGTGGTGGATGTGTCTTGTGCTGCTGATAGCAGGTATACTTGGTACGAGTCGTATGCTGCTCCGACAACACACTCTGCCACAGGTCATCGTTGGATTCTTGATAGGCTTTGTCTGTGCCGTCTTTGCCATTCTGAAATTATAAAACAAACATTATATGAAACCACTTGTTAGCATCATCATGGGCAGCACCAGCGACCTGCCCGTCATGGAGAAAGCCTGTAAACAACTGGACGAGTTGCAGGTTCCCTTCGAAGTAAACGCACTCTCTGCTCACCGCACACCCGAAGCCGTTGAGCAATTTGCACACGGAGCCCAAGAACGGGGACTGAAAGTTATCATTGCCGCAGCAGGTATGGCTGCAGCTCTGCCCGGCGTCATCGCTGCCCAGACTACCCTGCCCGTCATCGGTGTTCCTGTCAAAGGTATGCTCGACGGGCTCGACGCCCTGCTTTCAATTGTCCAGATGCCACCGGGCATTCCTGTGGCTACGGTTGGAGTAAACGCCGCACAAAACGCCGCAATCCTTGCTGTCGAGATGCTGGCACTCGGTGATGAGGCCATCGCCCAGCGGCTCGGAGCGTACAAAGCTGGTCTAAAGGCCAAAATTGAAAAGGCAAATAAAGAACTGGCAGAGGTGAAGTATGAGTACAAGACGAATTAGCAGCGTTTGCCACGTGGGCAACATTGCCATCGGCGGTAACAACCCCATCCGCATTCAGTCGATGGCAACGACCGACACCAACGACACTGAAGGGTCTGTGGCGCAGGCCAAGCGCATCATTGATGCCGGTGGTGAACTGGTGCGCTTCACAACGCAAGGCATACGTGAGGCAGAGAACATGAAGAACATCTCAGCCCGTTTGAAAGCAGACGGCTATACACAGCCACTTGTAGCAGACGTCCACTTTACAGCTCATACGGCCGATGTTGCTGCCCAGTACTGTGAGAAGGTGCGTATCAACCCAGGCAACTATGTCGATCCTGGGCGCACGTTCCGCCATCTGAAATATACCGACGAGGAATATGCTGCTGAGTTAAGCAAGATAGAGCAGAAACTTGTGCCTTTCATTAATATCTGCAAAGCGCATAAAACAGCCGTGCGTATCGGTGTAAACCATGGTTCGCTCAGCGACCGCATCATGTCACGCTACGGCGACACGCCCGAAGGCATTGTCGAAAGTTGCATGGAGTTCCTACGCATCTTCCGCCGTGAACAGTTCGGCGACGTGGTCATCAGCATCAAGGCCTCGAATACGGTAGTGATGGTGACAACCGTACGGCTGTTAGTAAAGGCCATGGACACGGAAGGCATGCACTATCCGCTGCACCTTGGCGTTACCGAGGCTGGCGAAGGCGAAGACGGCCGCATCAAGTCGGCCGTCGGCATCGGTGCCCTGCTCACCGAGGGCATCGGCGACACCATCCGTGTTTCGCTGAGCGAAGAGCCTGAGTATGAGATTCCTGTTGCACGAAAAATCGTCGATTCCATCGAGGAATGCATTGACTTACGCGCTCAGGCTGAAGCCAGCATCAACGACGATACCATCACACTTACCATTGACGAGCCCAACTGGGATGCCTTCCAGCTGAAAGCCGCCATGGCCACAGGTGCACTACTCATCGACCGCAAGGCGACGAAACTGGAATTGTGCAGTTCACGGTTCACCCGCGAAAAAATGACGTCCCTTGCTGACGCCATTCTCCAAGCCGCCCGCATTAAGTTTACCAAAACGGAGTACATCTCCTGTCCCGGCTGCGGCCGAACACTTTACAACTTGCAGGAAACGATTGCTCGCATCAAGTCGGCCACTAGTCACCTTGTCGGCCTAAAGATTGGCATTATGGGCTGCATCGTTAACGGTCCGGGCGAGATGGCAGATGCCGATTATGGTTACGTCGGTGCCGGCCGCGGACGTATCTCACTCTACCGAGGTAAAGAGTGCGTCGAAAAGAACATTGCCGAGGCTGAAGCTGTCGACCGTCTGTTGCAGTTAATTGATAGCGACAAGAGATAATATCGAAAATATTTGGCTTTTCGCCCACTTATTTGTACCTTTGCACCCGATTTCAAGATACATAGAAGAAAATGAGAAAGAATTTTGTTGAAGAGCTCCGCTGGCGCGGAATGTTGGCACAGATGATGCCGGGTACGGAAGAATTGCTGCAGAAGGAGATGGTGACGGCCTATTTAGGCACTGACCCCACTGCCGACTCGCTGCACATTGGCCACCTCTGCGGCATCATGATGCTGCGCCACCTGCAGCGCTGCGGCCATAAGCCCATCATCCTTGTCGGCGGTGCCACGGGCATGATAGGCGACCCCAGTGGCAAGTCGCAGGAGCGTAACTTGCTGAACGACGAGACGCTGCGCCACAACCAGGAGTGCATCAAGGCTCAAGTGGCCAAGTTCCTCGACTTTGAGTCGAAAGACGAGAATGCTGCCGAGATGGTTAACAACTATGATTGGATGAAGGACTTCACGTTCCTCGACTTCGCCCGCGAGGTGGGTAAGCATATCACCGTGAACTATATGATGGCCAAGGACTCGGTGCAGCAGCGCCTGAACGGTACAGCCCGCGACGGACTCAGCTTCACGGAGTTCACCTACCAGCTGCTGCAGGGCTACGACTTCCTGTACCTCTACCAGCACAAGGGCGTGAAGCTGCAACTGGGCGGTAACGACCAGTGGGGCAACATGACTACGGGTACGGAGCTGATTCGCCGCACGCTGGGTAACGAGGTCGAGACGTTTGCGCTGACTTGTCCGCTCATCACGAAGAGCGACGGCAAGAAGTTCGGCAAGACCGAGAGCGGCAACATCTGGCTCGACCCGAAGCGCACTACGCCGTATAAGTTCTACCAGTTCTGGCTCAACGTCAGCGACGAGGATGCCGAGCGCTATATCAAGATTTTCACCTCGCTTGACAAGGAGACCATCGATGCCCTTACCGAGGAGCACCGACAGGATCCCGGCCGACGCGTGCTGCAGCGCCGCCTGGCTGAGGAGGTCACGGTAATGGTTCACTCGCAGGCCGATCTCGACATGGCCATCGAGGCCTCTAACATTCTGTTTGGCAAGTCGACTAAGGAGGCTTTAGAGCGGCTCGACGAGCAGACGTTCCTGGATGTGTTCGACGGAGTCGAGCACCACGAGATAGGGCGCGACCAGCTGGGACAGCCGGCTATTGAACTCTTTACGGCTGCTGCGCCGGTGTTCCCGTCAAAGGGCGAGATGCGCAAGATGGTGCAGGGCGGGGGCGTCAGCCTGAACAAGGAGAAACTGACCGACCCGCAGCGCCCCATCACTGCCGACGACCTCATTGACGGCAAGTATCTGCTGGCCCAGAAAGGCAAGAAAAGCTACTATCTGCTGATAGTAAAATAAGAAATGACAGGAAAAATTTGGCGGTATGCCAAATTTTTCCTACCTTTGCAGCCGCATTTGCTGATTGGACGATGGTGTAATGGTAACACTACAGGTTTTGGTTCTGTCATTCCCGGTTCGAATCCGAGTCGTCCAACTCTTTTTCCATCTATATTACTAACTCTTTCTAAAACTGATGAAGACAAACTACGAACTACGCTACGCTACCAATCCAGAAGACTTTAAACATTACGATACTGCGCGGCTGCGCCGTGACTTTCTTATTGAAAGCCTCTTCGTCCCCGAAGAAGTGAACATGGTCTATTCTATGTACGACCGCATGGTGGTGGGCGGTGCCATGCCCGTCGGCGAGGAGCTGCCGTTAGAGGCCATCGACCCGCTGAAGGCCGACTTCTTCACGGAGCGGCGCGAAGTGGGTATTTATAATATAGGTGGAACGGGCAAGGTTCGCGTGGGCGATGAGGTTTTTACTCTGCAATACAAGGAGGCGCTCTATATAGGTCGGGGCAACCGCAATGTCGTGTTTGCCTCGGACGACCCACAGCAGCCTGCCAAGCTATATTTCAACTCAGCGACGGCTCATGCCACCTACCCCTGCCGCAAGGTGACGAAGCAGGACGCCGTGGTGGCCCACATGGGCAGTCTGGAGATGTCGAACGAGCGCAGCATCAACAAGATGCTCGTCAACCAGGTGCTTCCGACGTGCCAGCTGCAGATGGGCATGACGGAACTGGCTCCTGGTTCGGTGTGGAACACCATGCCGGCACACGTCCACAGCCGCCGAATGGAGGCCTATTTCTACTTTGAGCTGCCTGAAGACCAGGCTGTCTGCCACTTTATGGGCGAGCCGCAAGAGACGCGCCACCTCTGGATGCACAACGAGCAGGCCGTCCTCTCGCCCGAATGGAGCATCCACTCGGCTGCCGCCACCCACAACTACACGTTCATCTGGGGCATGGCAGGCGAGAACCTTGACTACGGAGACCAAGACTTTTCTATTATAACAGATTTAAAATAACAACAGTTATGGCAAACATTTTTTCATTAGAGGGTAAGAACGCCTGGATTACCGGCGCTTCCTACGGTATCGGTTTCAACATCGCCAAGGCTTTCGTGGCCGCCGGCGCAAAGACCATCATCTTCAACGACATCAACGAGGCTGCCCTGCAGCGCGGACTTGACAACTACAAGGAGGCTGGCATCGAGAACGTCAAGGGCTACGTTTGCGACGTTACTAAGGAGGACGATGTAAAGGCTCTCGTGGAGACCATCCACAAGGAGGTAGGCCAGATTGACATCCTCGTCAACAACGCCGGTATCATCAAGCGCATCCCCATGCACGAGATGAAGCGCGAGGAGTTCCAGCAGGTCATCGACATCGACCTCGTCGGTCCGTTCATCTGCTCCAGCGCTGTTATCCCCGAGATGATGGAGCGCCGCGAGGGCAAGATTATCAACATCTGCTCGATGATGTCGGAGCTGGGCCGTGAGACCGTCTCGGCCTACGCTGCCGCCAAGGGTGGTCTGAAGATGCTCACACGCAACATCTGCTCGGAGTATGGCGAGTACAACATCCAGTGCAACGGCATTGGCCCGGGCTACATCGCTACGCCTCAGACAGCCCCGCTGCGCGAGCGTCAGCCTGATGGCAGCCGTCACCCGTTCGACTCGTTCATCTGCGCCAAGACGCCCGCTGGTCGCTGGCTCGACCCGTCGGAACTGGGCGGTCCCGCCGTGTTCCTGGCATCGCACGCCTCTGATGCCGTCAATGGCCACGTGCTCTATGTCGACGGCGGTATTCTGGCCTATATCGGCAAGCAGCCTAAGTAAGAAAGAAACTGCTTATCATGCTAAAAGAGGTGGCTCCCTGTCAGTCGGAGTCACCTCTTTCGTTGTTGTCGATGATTGTCTTGAGCGCTTCTATATCGTTCTTGGTAAGACATTCGTCGTATGCGTAATCAAGAAAATCGTCAAGGTTGTGAAGGTCTGTGCCTACATAGGAATAGCTGTCGGTATGGAGCAGTCGGAGGGCTTTCTGGCGGGCACCCTCTCCGTATGCACCGGCAAGTGAGAGGACGTTTAGCTGAAGCAGGACACCCATATCCGTCAACCGCTCGTAGTCGGGCTTGAACATATAGGCATAGCGTTCAGGATGAGCCAGAAGCGGCACATAGCCCTTGCGGCGAACTTCCTCCAGGAGTTCCCAGAGACGTACCGGCGGATTGTAATAGGAGGTCTCAACAAGGATAAGAGGCGTCTGGAGGTGGTCAGGTGTGAAGGGCAAAACGTCATTCTCAGCCAATCGACGCACAAAGAGACTGTCTATCATGTGCTCTGCAGCAAGATGAATGGCGTCTCTGATGCCTGGTTCTGGAATCTTTTCCTTCAAAGCCTTAAAGCGTGCTTTCAGGTCGGCAGGCGTGTTTGGAATATCCTCCATGATATGCGGTGTAAGCCAGAACTCTCGGATACCCAGTTCGTAGAGACTCTGCAAGGCCTGTAGAGACTTCTCCTCACTCTGTATGCCATCGTCAACGCCAGGGAGAATATGCGAATGACAGTCGGTCATGCCCTGAAGCAGACCGCTGTCAATCAAGGAATAGCGCTTTTTCCTAAAAGGCCACATTACGACTTAGTTTCCTTCGTACTCTTATTGCTGCCCTTCTGTTTGCTGCCGCCATAGTAGCCATAGCCGTAACGATGACCGTAGCGACCATAGCCGTAGCCATAGCGTCCGTAGGCATAGCCGTAGCGATGATAGCCGTAGCCGTTGGTGGCATCGGTACCATTCAGAATCATGGCCATGTTGTTATACTTCTTCTCCTCGTAGCACTTCTCCAGTTCGGGCAGCATGGCGCGCTCGAGCATGCCGGCACGGATGACGAAGAGTGTGATGTCTGACTCATGGCTGATAATGGTGGCGTCGGCAACAATCTCAACCGGCGGACAGTCGACAAACACGTAGTCATACTCTTGACGCAGCTGGTCGAGCAAAGGCTTCAGCCTTGGTGAGTAGAGCAACTCCGTAGGGTTGGGAGGGGTCTTTCCCACGGGGAGGAAGTCAACCCCAGACTCCTCATGACGGTAAATAATCGAACGGAAATCGTCGATTCTACTGCCTAAGTAGTCTGCAATGCCTTTCTTCGGAGAACCGGCCAGCTCTGACAAAGAGGAACGGCGCATGTCGAGGTCGACGCAAATGACGCGGCTGCCTCGAATGCTGAACGACGCGCCCATGTTGGCACAAATGAACGTCTTGCCAGAGCCTGGGTTGAACGACGTGAGCATAATCAGCTTGCACTTTTTCTCGGGGTTGATGATGAATTCCAGGTTTGTACGCGCTACGCGGAAAGCCTCGTTGACGAGGTCACGCTTGTGCTGCTTCACTACGATGTGGTAATTCTCGCTGTCCTCCTCGCCTTTCTTTGGTTTCCATAAGGGCAGTTCGCCAATGAACGGAAGCGACAGACCCTCAAGATCCTTGCGCCCACGGACCTTGGAATTGCTCACCTCACGAATGATGAAGAAGGCAGCGGGCAGTGCCAGGGCTATGGCGAAGGCCGTCAGCAGGATGTTGTTGCGGCGCGGAAACGTAGGTACGCTGCTGCCGTAAGGGTTGGCAATGATGCGCGTGTTGTAGGCCGTGAATGCCTGGCTCAGCTCGTTCTCTTCACGCTTTTGCAGGAGGAAGAGGTAGAGGCTCTCCTTCACCTTTTGCTGGCGCTCTATCGACAACAGGTCGTTGGCCTGCTGCGGGTTTGCCGTCAGCTTGGCGATGGCCTGGCCTTGGACAGCGTGCACGTTGCGGAGCTGAATGTTCAGGGTGGCCTGTGTATTATCAAGAGAGCTCAGGATGGCACTGCGAATGTTCTGCAGGGAGACATCCATGTCCTGCACCAGCGGATTCTGTTCGCTGGAATTGGCCACAAGGTTGTTACGCTGGAGCAGCTTGTTGTTGTATTCGGCAATCTGGGCCTCTGTGGCCGAATTGCCAATGCCGCTGCTGGCAGGCAGAAGCTGGTTGGCGTGGCTGTCGTCAGAGATGTAGTTGCGAATGTATTTCACCATGTAGAGCTGGTTGTTGAGCTGCTGGCTCTCAGCCTCGGCAGAGCTGCGCTGACCCATAGCCTCGCCGGCAACGGCGTCGACACTCGGCATGGCTCGTACACTCTTGTAGTCAGAGATGTTCTTGTCGACATGCCCCAGTTCCTGCTCAATGACGGCCAGGCGCTCCTTGATGAACTCATTGGTAGAAACACTGATCTGGTTGCGGTTCTTGACCCAGTTCTCGTTGTAGATGTTTATCATCGTACTGAGAATATTGTCGGCACGGGATGTGTTGACGTCTAAGCAGCGAATATCGATGATGTTGTATGCCTCTGACTGCAAGGAAGCCGAAATACGGCTGCCAAAGCTGCCGGCAGCCGCTAAGTAGCTGCTGCGTTTGACTTCTATCTCGTCCTTCATTCCCTTTCTGTAGCCAAGGGCGGGACGAATGGAAATGATGCCAAATGGCGACTTGTAGCGCTTATTCATTTCCATCTTGTAACTTCCGCCTATCTCACGACCGCAGAACACCATGTTGTCGATAGTCACCTTGTCATTGCCCGCCAACTTCAGGGTGAACGACGCGGTCTCGTTGTCCTTGATGTCCTCAAAGACGACTTCCACGGGCAGCGAATTAGCAAATAGCGTCTGGTCACGGAAGAAACCCGGGCGCTTGTAGTCCACGTCAAGGTGAAGGCGTTTCACCATATCGTAGACGGCTGCCGGTGAATGGATGGCCACCATCTCGTCATTGATGTCGGAGGTGAGGTTGGCTACACCTAGTTCTTCGTACATACGCATCTCGCTGTTTCGGCGGTTACTGCCACTCTTGACGAGGATGGAGGCTGTACGGGTATAGACCTGTGGAGTGGAGAGCAGATAGAGAGTCACTGCACCCATGATGACAAAGACAGAAAGGACGAACCAAGGCCAGTAGCGCAGGCAAATCATCAGCATATCCTTGATGCTGATTGAGTCGTCGGTTTTTATGCGGCGACTTATCGTCGTCATTGTAGACGTTGTTACTGAAGATGCCATAAGTTTTTGTTTTGATTATTTCACTAAACGGTCAACGAGCAGGTAGGTTGAAACGCCAGCTGAGAACATGCCCAACCAGAAGCTGGGGGTATAGGCGCTTGAGCCCATCACAGTGCTGCTGCGCTTGGTCTTGTTGTTCGGTTCAACGTAGACGATATCGTTCTGGCGAATATAGTAGACAGGCGAATTATAGATGTTATTTGCCGATGTGAGATCTACGCGATAGGGAATCTGGTGGTCGCCCTCTTGGCGCAGCACCATGATGTTCTTGCGAAGGCCGTTGATGTTGAGGTCGCCAGAGAGCGAGATGGCTTCAAGCACGGTGATCTTATCCTTGATGATGGGCCTTGCACCGGCGCCACTCTCACCAAGCACGTAGAAGTTCATGTTATAGAATTCAACGGTCACGACAGGGTCTTTACACAAGTTCTTTTCAAGAAGAGCATTCTTGACGATTTGGGCCACTTCGTCGCGGGTAAAGCCTTGAATCTTGATTTTTCCCAGGACGGGGAAGTCTATCTCGCCATTTCTGTCAACAGTATAGTACGAGGAATTGCCGCTGCCGCCGCCACTGGTACCATTTCGTGAGATATTAAACAACTGCATCAGCTGCGGGTCACGACTATGGACGTAAATACTGAGTTTGTCGCTTGGAAGGAAGCGGATGTTACCATCGGACTGAGTCTGAATGGGAACATTTTCGATAGCATCCTGCAAATAAGCAATATCAGTCGGAGTCTTACAAGAGGTGAAAAGCGAAAGACCAATCAAAATCGGATAAGCATTCTTTTTTAAGCTATACTTCATTTCGTTTGTTATTTATTTTACGCTGCAAAGGTACAAAGTAATTTTGAATTGGCAGAATATTTCTTTGACTTTTTAATATTTTAATGTGAATTCGGTCGTTATAAGTGTATGTATAAAACAAAAAATGCGGCTCCAGTGGAGCCGCATAAAGCTATGATTTTTTCTTACAAAATTAGTTCAGGGCATCAGCAAGGTCTGCACCAGCCTTAAACTTGGCAATCTTCTTAGCGGCAATGGTGATTTTCTGTCCGTTGGCAGGATTGATACCCTCACGAGCGGGGCGCTCGCTGACACTAAATGTTCCAAAACCCACGAGAGCGATTTTTTCGCCTTCTACGAGAGCGTCCTTAATAGCTGCAATTGTGGCGTCAAGAGCCTTCTTTGCGTCTACCTTTGAGAGACCAGCACCTTCTGCAATCTTCTCTACCAATTCTGTTTTGTTCATAATTCTACTAATTTAAAAGATTTATAAATGATAAAAAATGCTTTTTGTTCTGAATTTCACCGCAAATATAGGGTAAAGTATTTAGAAAAACAACAAAAAATTGGAAAAAATTGCTTTTTTAGTGAAAAATAATCGGTTTAAGGGTGTTTTTACGCAAAAAAACGGATATTTTTAGTAATTTTGCGCCCGAGAAGCGACTAAACCGCTCGCGACGAGATATGAATTTCAAATAGTAAATCGCTAAATAGTAAGAAATAAAGATGTTTCGCAACATACCCATCGTCACCAAGAATTTACTCATTGTCAACTTCTTGGCTTTCGTGGCTCAACTGATTATGAATCCCAGTTACCCAGAGCAGTCGGTCTTGGCTGACTGGGGTGGCCTTCATTTTTTTATGGCCAGCGACTTTCATGTCCATCAGTTTATTACTTATATGTTTCTGCATGGTGGATGGACGCACATTTTTTTCAATATGTTTGCCCTTTGGATGTTTGGCGTTGTCGTCGAGAACGTCTGGGGTGCGAAGAAATTCCTTTTTTATTACATTTTGTGCGGCATTGGTGCTGGCTTGATGCAAGAGCTGGTACAGTATGCCAACTATGCTTTTGAGAATCTCGCAGACTACCAATACGTGAATGTCGGTGGCCAACAGATGACAACTGATGCTTACATTAATCTTTGGACTACTATTGGTGCCTCGGGTGCAGTTTACGGTATTTTGTTAGCCTTTGGCATGATTTTCCCTAATGAACGCATCTTCATCTTTCCGCTTCCTGTTCCCATCAAGGCCAAGTGGTTCGTCTGCGGATATGTTGCCATCGAACTGTTTATGGCCATGAGTTCATCAGGCGATGGCGTGGCCCACATGGCCCATCTTGGCGGTATGCTGTTCGGTTTCCTCATGATACGCTATTGGAACAAGCATCCTAACTCGAGTATGAACCGTTCTGGCGGACAAGAGTTTTTCGACAGGCTGAAGCGCAACTTTGAAAAGCACCATCCTAGTGGGAATGCCAACATGCACGCCGAACAGGGCGGGTCGAAGGAGGCTGACCGCGATTATAATATTCGTAAGAAGCAGAACCAAGACGAGATAGACGCCATTCTTGACAAAATCCGAAAGAGTGGATACGACAGTCTGACCAAGGAAGAAAAGCAAAGGCTGTTTGATGCCAGCCGTAACTTATGATTAAGCTACTGAAACAGTTTACCGTTAATCTTGTAGCAGGGGCTAACTGGGTTACGGTAGTCCTAATGCTGATGGCTGGGTTCTCGGACAGGATCAATCCCGAGAGTCATCCTTCCCTGTCGTGTCTTGGCATGGTCTTTCCCGTTTTTCTGCTTGCCAATTTGCTGTTTCTCTTTTTCTGGCTTGCCTTCAAGTGGCGCAAGTCGTGGATTCCCATAGCTGGGTTCCTCCTCGCGTATATACCTATTAGTACATACATACCGCTGAATCTTCGGCAGGACTTGCCTGATGTAAGTGTCAAGCTAATGTCGTATAACGTGTGTTCATACAACGGCGCGGGCAGATATGGTGACGTGTTCGACAAGATTCTGGAATATATCAAAACTCAGGATGCTGACATTGTCTGTATTCAGGAAGATAATGGCACGCAGCAGATGTCACTGATGAAAAAATACGCCAGCATCTACCCTTATAACGATACAACGCTGCTCGCCATCAGTGATGCGGGTAACAACTGTGTCGGCATTCATACCCGCTATCCTATTCTGCGCAAGGAACGCATACATTATCCCTCAACGGGCAATGGTTCTGTGGCCTACTATCTTCAGAAAGGTCAGGACACCCTGCTGGTCATCAATAACCACTTGGAATGTACCCACTTGACCAAGGAAGAACGGTCGCGTTATAATAGCATCATCAAAGGTGAGATGAAGGGCGACACGGCTCGAGCCGAGTCGATGATGCTTATTGACAAGTTGGGAAAGACGTCAGCAAGGCGTGCCCCACAGGCTGATGCCGTTCACCGTTATATCGAAGAGCACAGCCACTATCCCACCATCGTCTGTGGCGACTTCAACGACACCCCTATCTCATACGTTCGCCGAACCATCGCCCAGGGACTTACTGACTGCTTCAAGGAGTCGGGCCGAGGCATTGGTTTGTCATATAATCAGAAAGGATTTTGGGTGCGAATCGACCATATTTTATGCTCGTCTGACTTTACACCCTATAATTGTTACGTCGATTCAAAAAACGACCTTTCAGACCATTATCCGATAGTTTGTTGGCTAAAAATGCAGGATAATTATTAAAAAATGTACGAAAAACGCCAAGAAATTTTCCCAGCCATAAAAAAATGTGTATATTTGCAGGCTCAAATGCGCATATAAATAAATAATTATTATAAATAACAAAAATGCAAAACAAAGGAATTGTAAAGTTTATTGCAGTGCTTCTGGTGCTGGTATGCTGCTTCTACCTCTCCTTCTCGTTCGTGACGCGCCACTACGAAAGTAAGGCCGCCGCCATGGGCGAGGTAGCTGGTCAGGAGTATCTCGACAGCATCAACAACGAGAAAGTCTACATGGGCATTTACTCGCTGAAGCAGTGCCGTGAGATGGAAATTGGCCTGGGTCTTGACCTGAAAGGCGGTATGAACGTTATCCTCGAGGTGTCAGTGCCCGACGTCGTCGATGTGCTGGCCGACCACAAGCAGGATGCAGCCTACAAGCAGTCGATGGAGCAGGCCAAGAAGGAAGAGGAGACCAGTCAGGACGACTTTATCTCGCTCTTCATCAAGTATTGGAAACAGAATTCGAACGGTCGTCCCCTCGCCGCCATCTTCGCTACCCAGCAGATGAAGGGCAAGGTGAGCACGCAATCTACCGACTCTGAGGTGGAGAGTGCTCTGCGCGCTGAGGTGCAGTCAGCCGTCGACAACTCGTTCAACGTGGTTCGTAACCGTATCGACAAGTTCGGCGTCGTACAGCCCAACATCCAGAAGCTGGAGGGACAGTCGGGCCGCATCATGGTCGAGATGCCTGGTATCAAGGAGCCCGAGCGTGTACGTAAGCTCCTTCAGGGTTCAGCCAATCTGGAGTTCTGGGAGACCTACAACTCACAGGAGATTGTTCCCCTGCTGGCTCAGTTGAACCAGAAGTACGCCGTTCTTGGTGGCGACGCACCTGCTGACACTGTTGCAGTTGCCGACACCACTGCTGTGGCAGCTGCCGACACTGCTAAGGCCGCCTCTACCGACCTGGCTGCCAAGCTGACCAAGAAGGATGCCGGTAAGGACGAGAAGGCTCTGGCCGAGTCAAAGAAGGTGAACCCCCTGTTCACATACTTGCAGCCCACTCAGGGCAACACCCTGGCTGTGGTTGGTTATGCCAACGTCCGCGACACCGCAGAAATCAATAAGATTATCTACTCCGACCTCGCCAGAACCATCTTCCCGGCTGAACTGAAGCTTCGCTGGGGCGCCAAGCCCGAGGACTTCGGAGGCCAGAACACCAAGGGCGACATCTTCGAGCTCTATGCTCTGAAGATTACCGAGCCCAACGGTCGCGCTCCGTTAGAGGGTGACGTCATCACCAACGGTAAGGACGACTTCGACCAGATGGGTCACCCCTGTGTGTCGATGCAGATGAACTCTGACGGTGCCCGCCGCTGGAGCCAGATTACCAAGCAGAACATCGGCAAGGCCGTGGCCATCGTGCTCGACGATGCCGTCTACTCTGCTCCCCGTATCCTGACACAGATTGACGGTGGTAACTCGCAGATTACAGGTAACTTCACTATCGAAGACACCAAGGACCTTGCCAACACGCTGAACTCTGGTAAGATGCCGGCTCCGACCCGCATCGTGCAGGAAGAGGTGGTCGGCCCGTCGCTCGGTGCACAGTCCATCAAGCAGGGTGTCATCTCGTTCATCGTTGCCTTCGTGCTGCTGATGATCTACATGATTATGCTGTATGGCCCGATTCCCGGTCTTATGGCCGACTGCGCCCTGCTGTTCAACCTGTTCTTCACGCTCGGTATCCTGACGTCGTTCCAGGCGGCACTGACCATGCCTGGTATCGCCGGTATCGTGCTGACGCTCGGTACGGCTGTCGATGCCAACGTGCTTATCTATGAGCGTACGAAGGAGGAACTGCGCAAGGGCCTGAAGGTGAAGGAAGCTCTGAACAAGGGTTATTCGAACGCCTTCTCGGCTATCTTCGACTCAAACGTCACCTCGTTGATTACCGGCTTCATCCTGCTCTTCATCGGTACAGGTCCTGTCAAGGGCTTCGCTACCACCTGGATCATCGGTATCTTCTGCTCGTTCTTCACCGCCGTGTTCCTGACCCGTCTGGTCTATGAGCACATGCTGAAGAAGGACAAGTGGACTAACCTGACCTTCGAGACTGCCTACTCCAAGAACCTGATGAAGAACCCGAAGATCAACTTCATGGGTGCCTACAAGAAGTCGTTCATCATCTGGGGCGTTGCCGCCATCATCTTCTGCGTTTCGTTCGCCGTCCGCGGCCTGAGCCAGAGCATCGACTTCACCGGTGGCCGTAACTACGTTGTCGTTCTCGACAAGGAGACTCCCGTCGAGACTGTACGCCAGGCCCTCAGCGGTGCCTTCGTCAACACCATCGGCGATAAGGCTAACCAGGAGGCTAACACAAGCGTCATCGCACTCGGTACCGACGGCAAGACCGTCCGTATCTCTACCAACTGGGATATCGAGTCGAACAACCCCGAGGTTGACGACAAGGCAGAGACCATTCTCTACAACGCCCTGAAGAAGGCCGGTCTCATCAACCAGGCTGAGGTAAGCGCATTCAAGAACCCCGATGTCCGCGAGGGTGGTTCCATCATCTCGTCGGCAAAGGTCGGTCCGTCGGTGGCTAAGGACATCACTCACGGTGCCATCATTTCGGTCATCGTTGCCCTGATTGCCATCTTCCTCTACATTCTGTTGCGCTTCCGCAACGTGGCCTTCTCGGTAGGTTCTACCGTCGCCCTGTTCTTCGATGCCCTCGTGGTTATCGGCTTCTACAGTGTACTGTGGGGTTGGGTACCCATGTCGCTCGAAATTGACCAGACGTTCATCGGTGCCATCCTGACCGTGATCGGTTACTCTATTAATGATAAGGTGGTGGTCTTCGACCGTGTCCGTGAGAATATCCAGCTCTACGGCAAGCGCGACCGCCAGACGCTGTTCAACGTCTCGCTGAACCAGACGCTGGCTCGTACCATCAACATCTCAGTGACGACCTTGATTGTGCTGTTCTGTATCTTCATCCTCGGTGGTGACTCGATCCGC
>JAEEGI010006198.1_pt1 | contig 27071 bp, 23 predicted proteins | sample 8958751 | NCBI WGS metagenome assembly JAEEGI01 (sample SAMN16246545, study PRJNA631951) | gut metagenome | biome: gut microbiome; feature: rumen; material: KS-attached | host: Bos | place: Iran: Karaj | collected 2018-10 | reverse complement strand
TGGTCCTGAAGTGCACGGAGCCCGTCACCGTCGGTGAGACGGAGGACGAGGCGACCGAGTTCTGGTTCGTCATCCCTCCGACCGTCTTCGAGGAAGGCTTCGGCATCAAGATCGCCTACGCGGACGGTACGGAGCAGGAGGTTTGGGCTGAGAGCCCGAACGAGTATTATGAGGTCAGCCGCAACACGGTCTTCCGGATGGATGCCCTGTGCATCACGCCGGAAGAGGAGCCGGAGGAGTCCAACATCCTCTTCTGGGAGGGTTTTGAGGGCTATGCAAACGAGGACCTCCCGAATGGCTGGACTTTCTTCGATGCCGACGGGGATGGCTATAACTGGTATATCCTCAGCGACAGTGAATCAGGTAACCAGTTCAAACATTCTTCCGGTGATGGCCATCTGACCAGCGCTTCCTATTTGGGCACTGGCTTGTATCCGGACAACTGGGCCATCACGCCGGCTATCCAGCTGGCTTCGTCCGACAATTACCTTAGTTTCTGGGTAGCGTCCCAGGATCCGAGATATCCGGAGAAATATGCGGTTTACATTACGACGGTCGATCCGGATGAAGCAGAGGAGGAGGATTATACCTGGCTCTTCGGAGAGACATTCGGAGACAATGAGCCGGATGAGTCCATCACCGTCGAGGGTGGCGCTGTCAATCGCTTCATCATCCCCATCCCCTCGGAGTTCGACGGCCAGACCGTTTATATCGCGTTCCGTCATTACGACACTTACGACATGTTCCGGCTCAACCTGGATGACGTGATGGTGACGGAAGGCGAGCCGGCCCCCGGCGTCCCCGAAGAGCCCGATGATCCCAACATCATCTTCAAGGAGGATGTTGAAGGTGACCTTTCTAGCTGGTCGGTTTGGGACTATGACGGGGATGGCTATTACTGGGAAATTGACGATTATTACAGTCATGGTTCCGGTACCTATTCCTTCACCAGTCGTTCTTATTACGGCGGTGGACTGTATCCGGACAACCGGCTGATTTCTCCCGACTTCACCCTGTCTTCCGAGTCCAACTGGCTGAGTTTCTGGGCGGCCCCCTATATGGAGTCCTATTCTGCTGAACACCTTGCTGTCTATGTCATTCCGTCCAGCGCGTTGGATGATGAAGCTTTCGATCTCGGTGATTATGAAATGCTCTTTGACACGATCTTCGAGGATGATGAAGACGAACTGGTTGACACAGAGGAAGGTTCTTTGAATTGGCGTCATTACGTCATAGCCATCCCGTCCTCGCTCAACGGAGAAGAGGTCTGCCTGTTCTTCCGCCATTTCGATACCTACGATATGTTCCGTGTCATTTTGGATGACATCGAGGTGACCGTCCAGAATCCCGTCTCCTCGGGTCCTTCGCCGGCTCCTGCTCTTCCTTCCTCCATATCCGCTCCGTATAAGCGGCTTCCGGCATCCTTCGCTCCGGCCGCTCCCGTCTCGAAGCAGGACATCCAGGACCGTCCCGGGAAGCCCCTGCCCTGCGTCCCTTTCAAATAGGACATAGCGACAATTCCTGATACAAAAAAACTGGCCCCGGCAAACCGCCGAGGCCAGTTTTTTGGGCTGAATGCAGACGCAGAATCGTCGGACAATTGGAGAATTAAGAAGTATTTCGTACTTTTGAAGAAATTGAATCGTCTAAGACGACTGTCAACAACTAACCAATACACTAATCTTATGCGAGTAAAAAGTATCTTTGGATTCGGCTTGCTGATTGCGCTGGCCGCGTCCTGTGCGCTCCAGGAGCCCGCTGCTCCCGAGCAGGATCAGTTCCCCACGCTCTCCGCTTGCTTCGAGAACGCCGCCACCAAGGCGTCCCTGGCCGCGGACCAGGCGCAGGTCGTCTGGGATGCAAACGACCAGATTGCGGTCTTCTACCGCACCAACAAGTCCGTTTGCTACGCCCTGAAGGGTGAGGCTGGCAGCTCCAGCGCCACCTTCGCGTATGCGTCCGGCTTCGCCGCCGGCGAGCCCATCCCCTACATCTGCGGTTTCTATCCCTATTCCAGGGACGTATCTCTGACCACGGACGGCGACTTCTCCTTCGAGTGGCCTGCCGAGCAGGTCTATGCGGAGGCCGGTTTCGGCCCGGGTTCCAACCCGATGGTGGCCGTGTCTGAGAGCGAGACCCTGTACTTCCAGAACATCGGCGGTTACCTGGTTGTCCCGATCTGGGGCGAGGGTGCTGCGATCCAGTCCGTTACGCTGATGGGCGCGAACGAGGAGCCCTTGGCGGGCCCTGCGGTCGTCTATGCCGGTCCCGGGTCCGACCCGAGCGTCTATATGGCCGACGGCGCTGTCAGCGAAGTGGTCCTGAAGTGCACGGAGCCCGTCACCGTCGGTGAGACGGAGGACGAGGCGACCGAGTTCTGGTTCGTCATCCCTCCGACCGTCTTCGAGGAAGGCTTCGGCATCAAGATCGCCTATGCGGACGGCACGGAGCAGGAAGTCTGGGCTGAAAGCCCGAACGAGTACTATGCAGTCAACCGCAAGGAGATTTTCCGGATGGATGCCCTGTGCATCACGCCGGAAGAGGAGCCGGATGTTCTGGTGGACCTGGGCCTGAGCGTGAAGTGGGCCTCGTGCAACCTCGGTGCGGAGACCCCGGAGGACTACGGCGACTACTTCGCCTGGGGCGAGACCGAGCCGAAGGACTACTACGATTACGAATTCCTTAACTACAAGTTCTACGATGCCGAAAGTGGCGCAATGACCAAATACAACCGGAACGACGGCCTGACGGTCCTTGAGTTGGAAGACGATGCCGCCTATCAGCGGCTGGGCAAGGACCTGGAGCCCGGCCCGAACGGCGAGATCCTGCGTATGCCGACCATGGATGAATTCCTGGAATTGCTGAAGACGAGCGCGGCTTTTCGTGAAAACTACGACGTGACGGACTATACCGGTCCGACCTTTGATTGGGAAAAAGTTTGGGAAGCGAATGCAGCAACCGGCGGTACTAGCTTCAAGGGCTGGAAGGTGACCAGTACGGTCGAAGGTTTCGAAGGCAACTCGATCTTCTTCCCTACCCCCGGCTGGTATGGTGACGAAGATGATTTACTTGTTTTAAATGGCTACGGCTACTTCTGGTCTTCTTCCGTTGATCCTTCGTACGTTTACGATGCCTACTTTGTGATGTTTGACGGCTCTTCCTCTAGTATGGATTATGTCCCTGATTCTCGGTACTGGGGCCTTTCGATCCGTCCGGTCTATGGTCCGTACAGGCCAGAGAGCGACATCCTTTTCCAGGAAGGTTTCGAGGGGTATTCCAACGGATCCCAACCGACGGGCTGGACTTTCATCGATGCCGACGAAGATGGATTCGGCTGGTATACCCTCAGCGATGAAGAATCGGAGAACAACTTTACCCATTCCTCCGGCGACGGCCATCTTACCAGTGCCTCCTATCAGGGAGTGGCGCTCTCCCCGGACAACTGGGCGATCACGCCTCCTATCAAGCTTGCTTCGGCAGACAATTACCTCAGTTTCTGGGTGGCTGGACAAGATCCGTCATGGGCCGAGGAGCATTTTGCAGTCTATGTCACGACGGTCGATCCGGAGGAAGCCGAAGCGGGAGACTACACCTGCCTGTTTGAGGAGACCTTCGGCGACGAAGAGCCGGACGAGATCATGACTGCTATTAGTGGGGGATCGGTCCATCGCTTCATCCTTCAGATCCCGGAAGGTTTCGATGGCGAGACCGTCTATATCGCATTCCGCCATTACAACTGCTACGATATGTTCCGGCTCAATCTGGATGACGTGATGGTAACGGTCGGAGTGCCCACCATCCCCTACCCGACGAACCCGTCTCCGGCACCGGCCCTCAGGCACGCGAGGGCTTCCGCCAATCCGGCCGGGCCTGCAGCACCGGGATACAAGCCTGCAAGGAGGGCATCCGTCCCCGTCCCGCTCGATCCGGACAAGGTGATGAGTCGGAAAATCGTCAAATAGACTTCAAAGTCAAGCCTTAATAGAAAATCGGCCCCGGCAGATGATACCGGGGCCGGTTCTTTATTTCCGGGGATGATGCTCCAGGACGGCGGCCTGCCAGGTGGAAGAATCGACGTGCGTGTAGATTTCGGTCGTCAGGATACTCTCGTGCCCCAGCATCTCCTGCACGACCCGCAGGTCCGCGCCATGCTCGATCAGGTGCGTGGCGAAACTGTGCCGGAAGGTGTGGGGCGAGATTTCCTTCCGCACGCCGGCCGCAAGGGCCTGGGCCTTGATCATGTTGAACATCGAGACCCGGCTCAGCGACTTGCCGAACCGGTTGAGGAACAGCAGGTCCTCGGATGCCGTATCAGCCGGATCGACGCGGGCCTCCAGGTACTTCCGGATGGCGTCTGCGGCCGGCTCCCCCAGCGGGACGATGCGCTGCTTGTCCCCCTTGCCTATGATGCGCACGAAGCCTTCCTCCAGATACACGTCCGAGATCCGCAGGCCCACCGCCTCCGACACGCGCAGGCCGCAACCGTACAGGACTTCCAGGATGGCCCGGTCGCGAAGCCCGGTCCAGGTCTTCAGGTCCACGGAGTCCAGGATGGCCTCCACTTCCTCCTCGGACAGCACGGCAGGCAGGTAGCGTCCCAGCTTGGGAGCCTCCACCGGATCGCAGGGGTTGTCCTTCCGCTCCCCCTCCAGGATCATCCAGTCGAAAAAGGAGCGCAGGGAGGACAGGATGTGCGCCTGCGTGCGCTTGGAGACTTTGGCGGAGCGCGCAGCCAGGTAGTCCATCACGGCATCCGGGCCGGCCTCCGCGGGGGAAACGCCCGACGCCTCGAAGAAGTCGCGGACCTCGGAGCGGTAGGACGCCACCGTGTGGGGCGACATCTGCCGTTCCATCCGCAGGTAATAAGCGAAATCCTTAATCCAGCGCTGCGTAGTCGCGTCCATAGGCGAGCATCTGGGCGAGATAATCGTCGTTATACACGAGCTTATAGTCAACCGTCTTGCCCCGCTTGACCACCGGCACGATGTCGGGGTTGATGAATCCGCCGTACGGCTTCAGGCCCAGCGCGGCATAACGCTCCCGGACCTCCTTGTGCAGGGCGGGGTCGATGTGGACGGCGTAGGTCTCCACCAGCGCCTTGCCGGCGGCATAGTCGCCCTCGGACTTGATGCGCTGGATCTCGGCGAGCAGCTGCGCAAACAGGTCCCGCAGCGCCTCGTAATCGTTGATGACGAAATAGGTCTTTCCGTCGCGCACCCGCTTCTCGATGACCTTGTCGGCGGCACCCTTCTCATAGCACCATTCGGCAATCAGTTTGCGGTTCTGCATATGCGCTTCGGTGTTGGGCTTGCCCAGCTCCACGCGGTTGAACTGCACCATCAGGCCGTTGCGAATGTAGCTGCTGTATTCGGCCTTGTAGGCCTCCGGAGAGGGCAGAATGCCCAGTTCGACCAGTTTCGGGTCGGCGGCATAGTACAGGCCGAAAAGGTCGGCGCGCGCCTCTTCCAGGGTCGAGGAGTATTCGCCCATCGCGGTGGTCGATACGCCCGGCAGCAGCTGGCCGGAGCCGTGCCCCAGGCACTCGTGCAGGTCGGTGTGGATCTCGTCCGCAATGCCGCCCCACTGCTTTGCGAGGGCGATTTCCGCCTCATCCCAGGCGAATTCGGCCAGGGTGCTGTTGGGCAGTTCCTGCGCCGAGAGGTCGTAGGCGTGGGTGATGTTGGCGATGGTGACAGACTTGGAGCCGTAGTCCTTGCGGATCCAGTCCGCGTTGGGCAGGTTGATGCCGATCGGGGTCGAAGGATAGCAGTCGCCGGCGAGAGCCAGGGCGTTGATGACCTTGGCCGACACGCCCTTGACGGTCTTTTTCTTGAAGCGCGGGTCCACCGGGGAATGGTCCTCGAACCACTGGGCGTGGGCGCTCAGGATCTCGGTGCGCCGGGAGGCTTCCTCGTCCTTGATGTTGACCAGGGCCTCCCAGGCGCCCTTGCGCCCGAGCGGGTCGTTGTAGTCTTCGACGAATCCGTTGACGAAGTCCACCTGGCCGAGGGTGTCGCGTACCCAGGCGATGTTGTAGGCGTCCCAGAGCCGGAGGTCGCCGGTCCGGTAGTACCGGACCAGCAGGGCGATGTATTCCTTCTGGAGGTCGGACTCCGCATATTGCGCGGCTTTCTCCAGCTCCTCGCAGATATGGTCGATGGCGGGGCCGTAGAGGCCGCCGGAGCACCAGGGCTGCTCGACAACCCGGCCTTCCTCCTTGACGACCTTGGTGTTGAGGCCGTAGGAGACGGGGGTATCGTCCGCGGGATCCGCCTGGGCGGCGTAATAGGCCTCGACTTCTTCGCGGGTCACGCCCTCGTAGAAGTTGACGGCCGACAGGGCTACGATGTCGCCGTCCGGCGAAGTGGAACGGCGCTGGAGGAAGCCGTCGCCATAGACGTATTCCAGCAGCTGCGCCGCGTCACCCGCATAGCCGACGGCCTCCAGCAGGGAGGCGAAATAGTCCCGGCTGCAAGCGGGGAAGAACTTGTCCTCGGCATAGTGGTGATGGATGCCGTTGGAGAAGAATACCCGCTTGGCATAGACGAGCCAGTCCTGCCACTCGGCGCAATCCCGGTCACCCTTGTATCCGTTCAGGACCTGCTCCAGGGCGTGGCGGAGCGGAAGGTTGTACTTGCAGTTCTGGTCCCAGTAGATGTCGCGGCCCCATTTGGCCGCTTCGGCCAGGTGGTAGGCGTAGGCTTTCTGATCCAGGCTCAGGGCCTCCCAGCCGGGCACCCGGTAGCGCATCACCTTGATGTCGGCGAATGTGTCCAGGGTATATTGGAACGCCTCTTCTTTCTGCGTGCAGGCGACGGCGGCCGCCACCGATCCCGTGAGAATCAACATTTTGACGAAAGTTTTCATATTCTTCATTTTCTTCTGCAAAAGTAGTAAATTTGCGCCGCGAAAAATATTGACAACTAATAATATTTGCATTTATGAGAAAGAAAATCGTTGCGGGAAACTGGAAGATGAACACCACCGTTCCCGAGGGCGTCGCGCTCGCCCAGGCAGTCGTTGCCAAATCCGCCGAGGTCCCTGCGGGCATCGGCCTTATCGTCGCCACGCCGGCCACCCACCTCTGCTCCGTCGCCAAGGTCGTGAAGGGTACGCGCGTCGAGCTGTCCGCCGAGAACTGCGCGGACAAGGAGAAGGGCGCCTACACGGGTGAAGTCAGCGCCGCGATGGTCGCTTCGACCGGCGCGCAGTGGACGATCCTGGGCCACTCCGAGCGTCGTCAGTACTACGGGGAGACCGATGAGAAGCTCGTCGAGAAGGTGAAACTCGCCCTGGCTAATGGCCTGAAGGTCATCCTCTGCGTCGGTGAGAACCTGGAGGAGCGCGAAGCGGACCGCCACTTCGAGGTGGTGCGGACCCAGACCGAGAACGTCCTGTTCCAGTTCACGGCCGAGGAGATGGCTTCCATCGTGATCGCTTACGAGCCCGTCTGGGCCATCGGCACCGGCAAAACCGCCACGGCTGAGCAGGCCGAGGAGATCCACGCCTACATCCGCAAAGTCCTCGCCGACCATTTCGGCAAGGAGGTCGCCCAAGACATGACCATCCTCTACGGCGGCAGCTGCAAGCCTTCCAACGCGAAGGAGCTCTTCGCCCAACCCGACATCGACGGCGGCCTGATCGGCGGTGCGTCCCTCAAGGCCGACGACTTCATCGGCATCGCGCTGGCGTTCTAGTCCCGGCTAAAGATAAAATACTGGCCTCGGCGCGTGCCGGGGCCAGTTTTATGTATAGAGGTACGCTGTCTTATTTTTTGACGCGGAAGCCGGAGAACGGGATTCTCGCCGGAACGGGGATGTCGTTCTTCGAGACAGGCGCCGTCGGGGCAAAGACGGGGGCCTTCACGATCTTCCTCGCCGCGGTGTTGTGGGCGGGAGCCGGCGAAGGACCGGAGGCGATCGGATACATATCTGTCACCGTGATGTCATCCAACTGGAGAGCCCATTCGTCAGTGCAGTCATAGTGGCGGAAGGCGATGTGGACCTCCTTCCCGTTGAGGCCGAGGCTGGCCGGGATCTCTACGATGAAACGGTACCAGTCATCATCCGAAACCTTGACGGGCTCGGTGTCTCCGAAGGTTTCTTCAAAGAGGAGTTTATAATTAGCCTCGTCAAACTCGACCTCTCCTTCAATAACATCATTAAAGTCGCCGGCCGCGACATAGACGGCATAATGCTCTTCGTAGTAGTAGGAACTGTAGGGAGCCACCCAGAAGCTCAGGTAATTGGCATCGGAGGACAGGGTAAAGGCGGGAGTGAACAGCCAGTTGTCCGGCTCCAACGCCCCATAGCTATCGCTATAGGACTCACTGAAGAAATTATAGCCGTTTCCGTTCACGCCGGGCTGATAGATTCCCCAATAAACCCCGTCGCCGTCATAGTCCAAAATCCCCCAGCCGTCTAAATTCTGATAGTCATCGAGATACTCTTCGAAGAGATAGTTCATCCCTTCCGGAGCATCGGGATCGACGTGGGGATTATCGGGCTCATCGGGTTCATCCACCTCAGGCTCCTCCTCCGTCACCGCGATGTCATCCAGGTTGAGGATAAACATATCCGAAACATTGTAATGACGGAACATCAGACGGACCACCTTGCCGTTGAAATCGGACGGGATCTCGGCGACGATCTGCTGATAAATGGCTTTGGCGTTGCCCTCATACAGCAGGGTATAGTCTTCGATGTCATCGCTGGGCGCGCCGGCGATGATATAGGCGGCGAAGTGCTCTGCCGCGTAGGAAGGATCCTGGCCGATCACCCAGAAACTCAGCCAGTTCTCAGTGGAAGACAGCTGGAAGGCCGGCGTGATGGCCCAGTTGTCCGGTGTAAGAGCAGAATAGGTGGGGTTGTCATAGGATTGGCTCTGCAACAAACCGATTCCAGAATGTTTCTGAATACCCGGGTCATCGTCTTCTGTGAAGTACCACTCATAACCGTCCCCATCGTTATCGACGAAGGTCCAGCCGGGCATGCGCTCCTCGGCGAAATTGTCCTCGAAGTCCTCGCTGAAGAGATAAGGGACCTCTTCCGGCGTGATGCACAGGGCATCCATCCGGAAGACCGTGTTGCGGCTGACCTCATAATACTCGTTCGGGCTCTCAGCCCAAACCTCCTGCTCCGTGCCGTCCGCGTAGGCGATCTTGATGCCGAAGCCTTCCTCGAAGACGGTCGGAGGGATGACGAACCAGAACTCGGTCGCCTCGTCCTCCGTCTCACCGACGGTGACGGGCTCCGTGCACTTCAGGACCACTTCGCTGACAGCGCCGTCGGCCATATAGACGCTAGGCTCGGACTCGGGACCGGCATAGACGACCGCAGGGCCCGCCAAGGGCTCCTCGTTCGCGCCCATCAGCGTAACGGACTGGATCGCAGCACCCTCGCCCCAGATCGGGACAACCAGGTAACCGCCGATATTCTTGAAGTATAGGGTCTCGCTCTCAGACACGGCCACCATCGGGTTGGAACCCGGGCCGAAACCGGCCTCCGCATAGACCTGCTCGGCAGGCCACTCGAAGGAGAAATCACCGTCCGTGGTCAGAGATACGTCCCTGGAATAGGGATAGAAACCGCAGATGTAGGGGATAGGCTCGCCGACGGCGAAGCCGGACGCATACGCGAAGGTGGCGCTGGAGCTGCCAGCCTCACCCTTCAGGGCGTAGCAGACGGACTTGTTGGTGCGGAAGAAGACCGCAATCTGGTCGTTTGCATCCCAGACGACCTGCGCCTGGTCCGCGGCGAGGGACGCCTTCGTCGCGGCGTTCTCGAAGCAAGCGGAGAGCGTAGGGAACTGATCCTGCTCGGGAGCAGCGGGCTCCTGAAGCGCACAGGAAGCGGCCAGCGCAATCAGCAAGCCGAATCCAAAGATACTTTTTACTCGCATAAGATTAGTGTATTGGTTAGTTGTTGACAGTCGTTTTAAGCACAAAGTCTCTCAAAGGTAAGTAAAATTATTTATTATTCTTCTTTTTTCGCAAAAAAAAGACTACGGATCCCGGGGAGCGGCGACGCATCGGGAGAGCTTTTCTCCGTCGGAGGGCTTGAGGATACCGGCTTTGACCAGGTTTCCCACCGTCCACTCCCCTTCCGGGGTGGCGGTGCGGAAGAGCACGATGCCGTGCGCCGCGTAGGAACGGATGTAGGGGTGCAGCTTCAAGGAATCTTCCGGCAGGATCCAGAGCGGATAGCGGTAGGGCCTTGACACGACGATCAGGTCCGCGAGTGCGTCATATTTCTCCCGGTCGAACTTCCAGAGGTCCATCAGCTGCTCGGGGTAGGAGTAGCCACCCAATTCCTTGCGGTAGGCGACCATCTTGCCGGCGTAGTAGGGCCCGATGCCGGGCAGGGCGTCGAAGGCGGCCGAGTCCGCGGTGTTCAGGTCCACCTTGGGGATGCGGATGAAGGGCGCCAGGCGCTCATAGACGGAGTCCGCGACCACGAAGGAACGGGCGAAGTCCTCCTTGCGCCGGAAGCGGCCGCCCTTCTCCCGGTAATGGAGAATGGCCTGCGCCTGCTTTTCGCTGAAGCCCAGGCGCCGGAGTTCCTCTTCGGTCGCCGTGTTGGGGTTGAAGGGGAAGGACTCGTAGCGCCGGGGGGCGAAGCGCCGCTCCACGGCCTGCGCCCGGGGGGAATGGGGGGCGTCGCGGCGGACGGTGACCGGAGGGGATCCCCGGTCGGGGCCGGGGATGACGGTGTCGGAGCCGGGGATGACGTCCGTTTCGTCATGGCCGGCCTGACCGGCCATCTCAGATCCCCGGTCGGAGCCGGGGATGACAGAGGATGCCAGGATGCGCCGGGCCAGCGCCGGATCCACGACATAGACCGTGTCCGGGCGGTCCCGGTGCGCGACCACGGCCGACACCGAAGCCTTGTACACGAACAAGGCCGACTGATAACCGATAATCAGGAAAACGAGCGCGATCGCGCCCACTCTGAAGGTGGCCCAGGGGCGTCTACCTTCCTCTTCGCTGGCTTTCTTTTTCATCTTCTCCCTCCTCTTTCTCTCTGCGACGGGCCGGGGCGCCCGCCACCACGATGACGATTTCACCTTTGGGTTCGTGCTCCCGGAACCAGGCCGACACCTCGGCGAGTGTGCCGCGCCTGTGTTCTTCATGGACCTTGGAGATCTCGCGCGCCACGGAGCAGAGGCGGTCGGGGCCGAAGACTTCGGCGAATTGATCCAAGGTTTTGACCAGCCGGTAGGGCGACTCGTAGAAGACCATGGTCCGCGTCTCCCCTTCCAGGGCCTTCAACGCCGTCTGGCGGCCTTTCTTCTGGGGCAGGAAGCCCTCGAAGCAGAAACGGTCGCAGGGCAGGCCCGAGGACACGACGGCCGGGATGCAGGCCGTGGCGCCGGGCAGGGTCTGGACTTCGATTCCTTCCGCCGCGCAAGTCCGCACCAGCAGGAAACCGGGATCCGAGATGCCCGGCGTCCCCGCATCGCTGACCAGGGCCACGTCCAGGCCTGCAAGGATGCGTTCCTTGATCGCCTCGACGGTCTGATGCTCGTTGAATTTGTGATGCGACTGCAATTTCCCGTGGATGTCGTAATGCTTCAGGAGGACCGAGCTCGTCCGGGTGTCTTCCGCCAGGATGAGATCCGCCTCCTGCAAGACTTTCACCGCCCGGAATGTCATGTCTTCCAGGTTGCCGACAGGGGTGGGAACGATGTACAGCTTGCCCGCCATTACCGGTTCAGCTTGCGGCGCACGGCCATCATGAAGCGGTAGACCACCTCTGAATCGAGGTTCCAGCCGGGATAGTTGCTGCGGATGAATTCCTCCGCCTGGGACAGGGTCTCGTACGAATTGAACAGGGCGATCGTGGCCTGGAAGGCCTGGGCGTCACCCTTGAAGAGCGTGTTGACAAACAGGATGCGGTCGTTGAGCGAGATGCCGCTGATGATGTTGCGGACCGGGGTGCCAGGGATGTCGGTCTTCCAGGCGCATTTGTCGGTCATCACGTCGATGACGGCAGCCTTGGGCTTGGGCATTTCGAGTGCGGCGGCCTCCGGCTCGGGCACGGACACCGGCTCCGGTTCGGGCGCCAGTACGGGTTCGGGCTCGGAGACGAAGACGGGCCCGGGCTCCGGCTCCGGCACGACGACCGGTTCGGGGACAATAACCGGTTCCGGTTCAGGGACGACGACCGGCTCCGACAGGTCGACGCTCACCTCATCCAGGTCGATGGAAACCGCCTCCACCGGAGCAGGCTCAGCGACCGGCACTGGCTCAGCGGCCGGAGCAGGTTCAGCGACCGGCGCAGGCTCAGCAGCCGGCGCGCTCTGAGGGGCGGCCTCCTCGTCAAAGTCCATGAAGCCCTCCAGCTCGGCGAGCTGCAGCTCCACCTCCGCGATCTTCCCGTTGATGACGCCCAAGGCCTCCCGGATCTCCGACAAAATCTGCCACCCTGTCTTTTTCATAACGCAAAACTTTTCTAAATTTGCACAAGTACTGCAAATGTAAGGAAATGTTTTCAGAAAGTTTCAAGAAATCCGGCTGCATCGAAGTAATTTGCGGCTCCATGTTTTCCGGCAAGACCGAAGAGCTGATCAGAAGGCTGAAAAGGGCCCAGTTCGCCAACCAGAAGATAGCGACCTTCAAGCCCGTCATCGACAAGCGCTACTCCGATGAGGATGTCGTCTCGCACGACCTCCACAGCATCAAGTCGAAACCCATTTCCTCCCCCGCCGAGATGCTGGACGTCCCGCCCGAGACCGAGGTCGTCGGCATCGACGAGGCGCAGTTCTTCGACGAGAGTCTCGTATCCGTGGCCCAGACCCTGGCCGACCGGGGCATCCGCGTCATCATCGCGGGCCTGGACACCGACTATCTCGGCAAGCCCTTCGGCCCCATTCCGGCCCTGCTGGCCGTTGCCGAGGACGTGCAGAAGGTCCACGCCATCTGCGTGCGCTGCGGCGCGCTGGCCAACCATTCCCACCGGCTGTCCAAGAGCAAGAAACTGGTCGTCCTGGGAGAAAAGGATGTCTATGAGCCCTTGTGCAGGAATTGCTACAACGAGGCCATCAAAGCAGAAAAAGCCTAATTCAGCAGTTTCATCACGACCGTGATCTTCTGTGCGGCGCACCAGAGCCACACGGTCCCGTCGTCCCCAACCTTTTCGACCTTGAAAGAAAGGCCGGTGCGCGTCACGACGTCATCGGCGGTCGTCCACTGGAGGGAGCCCGTAAAGACCTGGCCGTGCTCGCGCGGGAGATCCGACATCTTCAGCAGGAAGTAGTCGGACATCGTGTCCGTGCCGGCGCGGAACTCCTTGCGGCCGCGGTTGAGCGACAGCTGGGTCGCATAGGGAATATAGGAGAACACCTCTTCCCCCTTCACCTTGAGACACACGTCCTTGATCTCCAGGTCGGCCTTGCTGAATCCGTCCCGGTTGCACCCCGCCGCGAGCAGCGCGAGGGCCAGTATCCATCCTATGCGAAGAAACTTTCTCATTTGACCTTGACCTCCCTGACAATGACATCCTGCGTCCCGTCCGCATAGTTCACGACGGCCTTGAGCGTGCCGGCGCTGCGGATCTCATAATAGCCGTCGGGGCCGGTGGCGATGCTGCGGCCGCCGAGCGTCCATTCCACGTTTTTCGCCCCCTGGGCATTCATCACGCGCAACGGGATCTTGTTGCGCGAAGCGAGTCCGCTGTTCCGGCGGGCCGAGGTGCCCATGTTGATGTAGGGCAGGCCCCCGTAGCGGGAGGTGGTGAAATCCAGCCCGAAGGGGAACACCTCCTCTTCGTCGATGACATAGCACAGCGACAGGCGGTAGCTTTCGCCCGGATTCAGGTCTTCCAGCACCAGCGCATACGCTCCGGGCTCATACGGGTCCACGAGCCGTTCTTCGGTCACGCCCTTCGAATCCGTCCAGCGCACCAGGGTGGGCAGACGCTTGCAGGACTCCACGTCGGTGTGCCAGTTGAAGATGGCGGCGTCCTGCAGGATATCCTCCAGGTCCAGCGAGATCGGGCCGTTGACGGAAAAGACGACGGCATTGCCGGATTTCTTGATGCCGACCACCGAATAGGGGGACGTGTCGCCGCTCCAGAAGGCGAAAGGCGGGTTGGTCACGGGCGTCAGGGAGGTGTGCGTGCTGTAGGGGTAGAACACCTGCGAGACGCCCGACGCGTTCGGCAGTGCCGCAAGAATGCGGGCGCAGGGATGGTCGGGGCGGCAGTTGATCTCGTTGTACTCCCAGCGCTGCGCGGCGGTCAGATTCTTCTCGGACTCCTCGGAATAGCCCGCGTCGCGGTCGGACTTGTCCAGCTGGTAGACCAGCAGACCGCTGCCGCCGATGTAGCGGTCCCAGCCCGTGGTGGCGCGGCACTCGAAGAGGAAATACTCCCCTTCCGTGTCCGTATCCATACGGAAGCCCCGGCGCGCCGTGGTCATCGGATCCAGGGTGAAGCCGCCGGCCTCGAGGGCATCCGGCTCCAGCAGACCGAGCATTTCCAGCTCGACGACAGTATAGTTCGGCGGCGTACGGCTGTCGTTGTTGTAGTTGCCGCTGTCCATCAGGGAGAGCGAGCCCCAGAGGCCGTCCGTCTTGCCGCCGCTCTTCTCCCCGTCCACGTCGTAGAAGTCCGGCAGGCCCAGGATATGGCTGAATTCGTGGCAGAAGGTGCCGATGCCGGTCAGGACCAGGTCGGCCTGGCCGACGTTCATCCGCTCGGACGACATCGCATAGCTTGTGAGCAACTTCCCGTCCAGGCGAATGCGGATGCCCGCGGACAGGAAATCCCAGGCGTGCGGCCAGATATGGTCGTCGGACGCGCCGCCGTCGGCGGGGTTGCCGCCCGCATAAAAGACATAAATGAAGTCGTAGAGGGAGAAATCGACATCCGGGTCGGACAGGAGGCAGGCTTCCGCCGCCGCTTCGGCGGCCCGGAGATCGTTTCCGTCCTCATCATCTTCCCCGTAATAATTGTGGTCCTTCGAGAGGGTGACGACGGGACCGATGTCGAAGACGAAATCCCGCGCCCCCTGGAACTGGGCGTCGAAATAATCGAGCGCGCTGCCGGAAGCCCCCTCGTAGCTGTACCCCTTCTGGTTCAGCAGGTTCTGGAAATCCTCGCGCGCATAACGGAAAGATATGTCCTTGAACTGGGCCAGGATCACGATGACCCGGCTTTTCGGCGTCTCTTCGGCCCGAGTCGCCGGATGAAGCTCCGGCAAAGGGAAAGCAGCGCGGCGCCGCACGGCGCCCTGCCGGATCCGGCCGGTCGGGATCGCCCGGCTCGCGGCACGGGCCGCTTCCGAACCGGAAGCCCCGACGGCGACGCCGGAATCACGCTTGCGGCCGGACGCATCGTAATACGCATAGCGGAGCGTCCGCGTCTTCCCGTCGAGCGTGACGGCACAGCCGTCCGTCGTCATCGCGTAATGTCCCCACTCGTCGCCGCGGATCACGTACTCCACCACCGTCCCGTCCGGCTGGGTGTGGCGCAGCACACCCGGCTTGGCCGGCACCGCTCCGAGCGGGAGCGCGGCCAGGATCAGGAAGGTCAGGCAGAAGCAGAGGCGTTTCACGGGACGGAGCCGGAATTACTTTTTCAGCAGTTCCTCGATATGCTCGGCATAGTCGAGGGAGGTATCGAGATAAAAAACGATCTCGGGGACGATGCGGAGCTGCTTGCCGACCTTGCGGCCGAGCTCCCCGCGGTACCCCCGGACATTTTCTTCCAGAATCGCCATCACCTTCGGGGCCTTTTCAGAGGGGAAGATGCTGACGTAGGTCTTGGCGAGGGACAGGTCGGGGCTGACCCGCACTTCGCTGACGGTGACCATGGCACCGTCGAAGACGGCCATCCCCTTGCTGCGCAGGATCTCCGCGAGGTCCTTCTGGATCTCGCGCCCGACTTTCAGCTGACGGGTGGTAGGTGCCTTGTCCATTTACTTTACGTTGATGATATAATAGTTCTTCTTGCCCTTCTGGGCGAGGATGTAGTGGCCGTTGATGATGTCCGCGGCCGTCACTTCGGCGTTGATGTCGCCGATCTTGGCCTTGTTGAGGGACACGCCGCCGCCCTGGACCATCTTGCGGGCTTCGCCCTTGGAGGGGAAGACCTGGGTCTTGACGGCGAGCAGGTCGAGGATGTTGCAAGGGAACTCCGCGGCCGCAACCTCGAAGGAGGGAACGTTGGCGAATACCTCGCGGACCGTCCTTTCGTCCATCTGGCGGAAGGCCTCGGCGGAGACGTTGCCGAAGAGCAACTGGGTGGCGGCGACGGCGTTGTCGTACGCCTCCTGGCCGTGGACGAGGATCGTGACCTCCCGGGCCAGCAGTTTCTGGAGGGAGCGGCGGCCCGGATCGGCGCGGTGCTCCGCGATGGCGGCCTCGATGGTCTCCCGGTCCAGCATCGTGAATATCTTGATGTAGCGCTCCGCGTCGTCATCGGCCACGTTGAGCCAGAACTGATAGAACTCGTAGGGCGAGGTGCGCTCGGGGTCGAGCCAGATGTTGCCCTTCTCGGTCTTGCCGAACTTGGTCCCGTCAGCCTTGCGGATCAGCGGGCAGGTCAGGGCGAAGGCCTCGCCGCCGTCCATGCGCCGGATGAGCTCCGTGCCGGTCGTGATGTTGCCCCACTGGTCGCTGCCGCCCAGCTGGAGGACGCAGCCCTTGTGCTTCCACAGCCAGTAGAAATCGTAGCCCTGCATCAGTTGGTAGCTGAATTCCGTGAAGGACATGCCTTCGCTGGAATCACGGGACAGGCGCTTCTTGACGGAGTCTTTCGCCATCATGTAGTTGACGGTGATGTGCTTGCCGATGTCGCGGATGAAATTGATGAACGTGTAGTCCTTCATCCAGTCGTAGTTGTTGACGAGCTCCGCCTTGTTGGGGGCGTCCGAGTCGAAATCCAGGAAACGGGCCAGCTGCGCCTTGATGCAGGCGACGTTGTGATTGAGGGTCTCCTCATCCAGCAGGTTGCGCTCGGCCGACTTCATCGAGGGGTCCCCGATCATGCCGGTCGCGCCGCCCACGAGGGCGAAAGGCTTGTGGCCGCAGTTCTGGAAATGCTTGAGTATCATGACACTGACAAGGTGCCCGATGTGCAGCGAGTCCGCCGTCGGATCGATGCCGACATAGGCGGCCTGCGGGCCCTCCATCAGTTTCTCTTCCGTTCCGGGCATGATGTCCTGGATCATGCCGCGCCAGGTCAGTTCCTGTACAAAATTCTTCATCTTCTGGTCGAATAATACAAAATCAGTGCAAATTTAGTCAAATTATCTTAACTTTGCCACGATATGAAAGGATTGAAGGCCATCGTCGCGCTGCTCGCCGTCGCACTCCTGTGCGCCGGTTGCGACCGCTGCTGCCGTGACAAGAAGGAGAAAAAGTACGACAAGGTCCTCGTCATGTATATGGCGGGCGCCAACGACCTCTCCCGCTGGCTGCTGGACGATATCGACGAGCTTAAGCAGGGCGACCTGCCCGCCAAGGGCGACGACAAGGCCATCGTGATCGTCTGCCACCATCCGGAATCCTATCTCAAATACGACGTCAAGACGAAGCCCTGCATCATCCAGCTCTACAAGGACAAGAAGGGGCTGCCCGTCCTGGACACGCTGTCCCGGCTCGGCGAAGACGACCTGCTGACCCAGAAGGAAGTGATGACCCGCAGCCTCAACTATGTCGCCGGAGCCTTCAAGTCGGACCATTACGGGCTGATCCTTTCTTCCCACGGCACCGGCTGGCTGCCTGTCGACTATTTTGCGCATCCGGACAAGTACAAGGTCACCACGGGCGGAGAAGGATCGGCGGTCGCCCCGCGCGTCGTGTTCCCCACCGGCCTGATCCCCTTCGAAGAGCGGGAAGTCCTGCCCGGCCCCGCGGTCCGTTCCTACGCAGAGGAGCGCGTCAAGGAGGGCGGCGTCCTCTACGTCCACGAAATGGACCTCCGCGACCTCGCCGCCGCGATTCCTTTCCACTTCGACTACATCCTGATGGACGTCTGCTATATGGGCGGCATCGAGGTGGCCTACGAGATGAAGGACAAGGCCGGCTACATCGGCTTCTCCCCGACGGAGATCCTGGCCGACGGGCTGGTCTACACCAAGATTACCACCCATCTGCTGAAAAACGGAGATCCGGACCTCAAGGCCGTCCTGGACGACTATCTTGAGTGTTACCAGGCCCAGAGCGGAGATTACAAGTCCGCCTGCTACACCCTGGTGGACTGCAGCAAGCTGGATATCCTGGCCGCCGCCTGCCGCACCGCCTTCGAAGACGGCCGGGCAGCCATCGCCAAAGTCCCCTATTACAAGGTGCAGCCCCTGTACCGCAGTTCGTACCACTGGTTCTACGACCTCAAGGACATCCTGGACCAGGCGGGCGTCGACACCGCGGCCGTCGGGCAGGCGCTGAGCCAGTGCGTCGTCCACGAGATCCACACGGAGGCCTTCATGCCCCATTCCGGCGGTTTCACCTTCCGCACCTACTGCGGGTTCAGCATGTATCTGCCCAACCACGGCAGCGCCTATCTGGACGAATATTACAAGACATTGGCCTGGAACAAAGCGACTTCGCTTGTCCAATAAGTTTTTTTTCCTATCTTTGCACGCATTTTGAAAAAGCCCCGCGCTTTTTGGTGCAATGGGGGCTGCTTTTGACAGCCTGAGTAACACATTTTAACAAACAAACAATGCAGCATTTTGAATTGAAAGGCCAGATCCGTCAGGCCGCCAACAAAGCCGTCATCAAGGCTTTCCGCCGTCAGGGCCTCGTCCCTTGCAACCTCTATGGTCTCGGTATGGACAATGTCCTCTTTACCGTCGACGCGAAGGAGCTCAAGGGCCTCACCAACACCCCGAAATCTTACATCGTGGACCTCAAGCTGGACAATGGCCAGGCTTACACCGCCGTCCTTCATGAGCTCCAGTGGCATCCCGTCTCCGACGAGTGCCTGCACGTGGATTTCCTGGCCGTCGATGAGGTGAAGCCCATCGCCATCATGGTCCCGCTCGTCATCTCCGGTCACGCCGCCGGCGTGCAGAGGGGTGGCAAGTTCTACCAGCTTCTCCGCGAGGTGAAGGTCAGCGCCAAGATGGCCGACCTGCCGGATTCCCTCTCTGTCGACATCACTCCCCTCCAGCTCGACCAGCAGTTCAAGGCCGGCGACCTCCAGGCGGAGAATGTCACCATCCTCACCCAGAAGGGTGCCGTCATCTGCGGCGTCAAGTCCACCCGCAACAGCGTGGCTGAGGCTCCCGTCGAAGAGTAATGTGCTTCTTCCGGAGAAAGAGAGAAAGTGTCGATACCAGTATGAACTATCTGGTCGTCGGACTGGGCAACATCGGCAAAGAGTACGCCCACACGAGGCACAATCTCGGATTCATGGTATTGGATGCCTGGGCGCAGGCATCCAATATCCTTTTTGAATCCGGGCGCTACGGCTCCGTGGCCACGGTCTCGTACAAAGGGCGCAAGCTCCACCTGCTCAAGCCTTCGACCTACATGAACCTCAGCGGCAACGCCGTCCGCTACTGGATCCAGAAGATCAAGCTTCCGCTCTCCAACGTCGTCATCATCTGCGATGACCTCAACCTGCCTTTCGGCTCGGTCCGCATGCGCCTCCAGGGCAGCGACGGCGGCCATAACGGCCTGAAGAGCATCGAGCAGTGCCTGGGGACGAAGCGTTTCGCGCGCATCCGCATCGGCATCGGTAACGACTTTCACCCCGGGGAGCAGATCGATTTCGTCCTGGGAGACCTGACGCCCGAACAGGAAGAACTGGTCGCGCAGACCGGCCTGAGGATCCGGGACGGAATCCAGACTTTTTGCACCGCAGGACCCGATTTTGCCATGAATTTTCTCAATTCCAAGCCGCAAGACGGGAAGAATGATTGATTTTTGTAAAAAAATTTGCAATTATTTCAAGTATTTCCTACCTTGCAAGCGAATGAGAAGAACTGTATCTCTAATTTACTAATATTAACATCATTATGAAAAAGCTTGTAGAACAGATCAAGGCTAACATCGCCGAGTTTGAGGCCAACGCCGAAGCTCAGGTTGTCAAGGGAAACAAGGCCGCCGGCGCCCGCGCCCGCAAGGCCGCTCTGGCCCTCATGAAGGACCTGAAGGAGTTCCGTAAGGTTTCCGTCGAGGCCGCGAAGAAATAATCCTCTGACACAGAAGATGAAAGGCTGGAATTTTTTCCGGCCTTTTTTCATTTTTCGTGCAACGTTTCGCCCGGACCTTGCATCTATAAGGCAGGTTTAGGTTTTAGTACACGTTCAAAGGTCGGCTGCCGCGAGGTAACCGGCCTTTTGAATTTCCCGGCAAAAGAGTATATTTGTATGGTAAACCGCGTCCCGGAATGAACCTGCCGTTTTTTTTCGCCAGAAGATATCTTTTCGCCAGGAAATCGCACAATGTGATCAACGTCATATCTGCGATCAGCGCCATCGGCATGGCCATCGGGACGGCCGCCCTGGTCATCATTCTCTCCGTCTACAACGGCTTCGATTCCCTGATCCGGCAGAACCTGGACGACCTGGCGCCCGACGCGCTCCTCAAGCCCGCCACGGGCAAGGTGTTCCTCCCGGAGGGGGAAGCCTTCGAGTGGCTGTATGGGCGGGACGAAGTCGCCTCGACCTCCTTCATTCTCCAGGAGAGCGTGTTCATCAATTACGAAGGGCGGCAGGACGTCGCGACCGCCAAGGGCGTCGAGGATGATTTCGCCGAAAAGGCACGCCTCGATGGCCACGTGCGCGTTGGAGAGTTCCGCCTCCGCCACGGGGAGATCCCCCTGTGCGCGGTCGGCGTGGGACTGGCGAACAAGCTGGGCATCAGCCCGCATTTCGTCGCCCGGCTGGAGATCTTCTACCCCGACCGGGAAAAGAGCATTTCCCTGAGCAATCCCTCCGCGACCCTGCACAGCGTCAAGGCGCGCCCCTCCTCCCTGATTTCCTTCAACGCGGACGACGACAACCGCCTCATCCTCCTGCCCATCGACGTGATGCGGGAGCTGCTGAAATACGACGAGGAGATCTCGGCCCTCGAGGTCCGTTTCCGCGAGGGGATGACGCAGCGGGAGCAGCGCCGCTTCCTTCGGGAGATGCAGGAGCGCTTCGGCCCCTCCTTCCGGGTCCTGGACCGTTACCGGCAGAACGAATCCCTCTACAAGATGATGCGCTACGAGAAAGCAGCCATCTTCCTGATCCTCATTTTCATCATCATCATCATCGCCTTCAACATCTTCGGCAGCCTCTCGATGCTCATCATCGAGAAGCAGGACGACATCGGCACGCTCGGGAGCCTCGGCGCCCCGCCCCGCCTGATCCGGCGCATCTTCGTGCTGGAGGGCTGGCTGATCTCCCTGCTGGGACTCGCCGCCGGCCTGGTCCTCGGACTGGGCCTGGCCTGGCTGCAGCAGCGTTTCGGCTTCGTCAAGATGCCCGGCGATTTCCTCGTGAAGAGCTACCCGGTCATCGTCCAGTGGACGGACATCGTCCTGACGGTGGTCGGCGTGGCCCTGATCGGCTATCTGATCGCCCTCCTGCCCGTGGCGACCTGGTACAAGGAAGGGCAGACCGAACCGACCCAATCATCCTGACCCTATGTGGAACATCGCACTCATCGTCTTCCTGGGCATCGCCATCATCGGCGCCATCGTCCTCTTCTTCTTCTATGCGGAGCGCAATAACCGTGAGAAGGACCTGCTCAACGACCGCATCTCCGGCCTGACCCTGGAGAAAGCGGCCCTCAACGAGCGCATCATCGCGCTCACCTCGCAGCGATCCTCCCTCGAGAGCAAGTACAACGCCCACATCGAAGCCCAGCAGCTGCTGGACGAGCAGAAGGAGAAGGCTTTCGCCGAACAGAAGGAGCAACTTCTGCAGAGCACCCGCGCCCAGACGGAACAGATGGAGCGCTACGCCAAGGAGCAGGAGGCCCGTTTCGCCAAGGTCATCGCCGACCAGCGCGATTCGCTGAAGGATGCCTTCAAGGCCATCGGCGCCGAGAACAGCGCCGCGTTCAGCGAGCAGAGCGGCAAGCGCATCGAGGAGCTGCTGAAGCCCCTGCAGGAGAAGTTCGACACCCTCGACCAGGCCATGAAGGATACGCGTCTCAGCGCGGTCGAGCAGAGCAGCTCGATGAAGACCTTGATCGAGCAGGTGATGCAGCAGTCCAAGACGGTCGGCGACGAGGCGCGCAACCTGGCCAACGCCCTGACCGGTTATTCCAAGATCCAGGGCGACTTCGGGGAGATGCTGCTGACCGACCTGCTCAAGAGTTCCGGCCTCGAGGAAGGCATCCATTTCATCACCCAGGGCGTCATCACCGATGAGAACGGGCACGAGATCAAGAGCGAGGACGGCGGCACCCTGATCCCCGACGTGATGGTCCTCTACCCCGACGACACCCTCGTCATCATCGACTCCAAGGTCAGCCTGACCGCCTACAACAAATATATGAACGCAGAGACGGTCGAGGACCGCCGGAAATACGCCCAGGAGCACCTCGCGAGCGTCCGGAACCACGTGGACGAGCTGAAGCGCAAGGACTACGCCTCCTACGTCCCCGAGGGCAAGACCAAGGTGAACTACAACATCATGTTCGTCCCGATGGAGGGCGCCTTCCGGCTGATGCTGGAGGAGGATCCCCTGATCTGGCAGGCCGCCAAGGCGAACGACGTGCTCATCGTCAGCCAGATGACCCTCTCGATCGTGCTCAACATGATCCAGATGAGCTGGCGCCAGTACAATCAGGAGAAGAACATCGCCGAGGTCTACAAGACCGCCGAGGAACTGATGGGCCAGCTGAAGAACTGGATGGGGGCCTACGCCGACGTGGGCGCCGCCCTGAAGAAGGCCACGGGCGCCTATGAGGAGTCCCGCAAGAAACTGATCGAGTCCAACCAGTCCGTCGTAAAGAAGATAGGCAAGCTCGAGCGCCTCGGCCTCGCGCCCAAGCGCTCCGCCGCCAAGATCAAGACCGGCGCCCGCCTCGCCCCCGGCAAGGAGTCCATCATCCCCGCCGAATTCACCGACAACACCGAAGAATGATATGAAACGCATCCTGACCCTCGCCGCCCTCCTGCTGGCGGCACTCCCCTGCGCCCTGGCGCAAGGCGGCCTCCCGGAAGAGGTCCTCGCCGAGATCCGCAGCGGCTATCAGGGCACCGCGGCGGACAAGGCGGTCCGCAACGCCCTCAACACCACCCCGATGGCCACCCTGGCGGCCAATGCGGAGAACGTCGCGATGATCGACACCCATTTCTCCGACCAGGTCAAGACCCGGGGCATCACCAACCAGAAATCCTCCGGACGCTGCTGGCTCTTCTCCGGACTCAACGTCCTGCGCGCCAAAGCCATCGAGAAACACGACCTGGGCGACTTCCAGTTCTCCCAGAACTACATCTTCTTTTATGACCAGCTGGAGAAGGCGAATCTCTTCCTGCAGGGCATCCTCGACACGCGCGACCTGCCCCTGGAAGACCGCACGGTCGACTGGCTCTTCGCCCATCCCATCGGCGACGGCGGCCAGTTCACGGGCGTGGCCAACCTCGTCACCAAGTACGGCCTCGTGCCGGCCGAAGTGATGCCGGAGTCCTTCTGCTCGGAGAACACCGCCGCGATGTCCGGCCAGATCCGCACCAAGCTGCGCGAAGACGGCCTGCGCCTGCGCCAAGCCTATGAAGCGGGCCTCGTGAAGAATGCCAAACTCAAGGGCAAGAAGGCCGAAGCCGCCGCCCGTGAGCTCGACGGCGAGCTCGAAGCGATGAAGGTCGGCATGCTAAAGGAAATCTACCGGGTCCTGTGCATCTGCCTCGGCAACCCGCCCGCGGAGTTCACCTGGAGCCGCTACAACAGCAAGGACGAATGGGTCAGCACGAAGACCTACACGCCCCTCTCCTTCTACAAGGAATTCGTGGAAGCGGACCTGGAAGGCGGCTACGTGATGCTGATGAACGATCCCAGCCGTCCCTATTACAAGACCTACGAGATCGAGTACGACCGCCACGTGTATGACGGCGACAACTGGCTCTACGTCAACCTCCCCGTCGAGCGCATCAAGGCGATGGCCATCGCCTCCATCAAGGACGGAAACGCGATGTATTTCTCCTGCGACGTGGGCAAGTGCCTGAACCGGGAGAAAGGCGTCGCCGACCTGGACAATTTCGACTACGAGTCCCTGCTGGGCCTGCAGTTCGGCATGGACAAGAAGGAGCGCATCCAGACCCACGCCAGCGGTTCCTCCCACGCGATGAACCTGATTGCCGTGGACATCCGGGACGGCAAGCCCGTCAAGTGGATGGTGGAGAACAGCTGGGGCCAGACCGGCTACAAGGGCAAGCTCATCATGACCGACCGCTGGTTCGACGAATATATGTTCCGCCTGGTCGTGGAGCGCAAATACGTCCCCGCGGACATCCTGAAGCTGCTCGACGGCAAGCCCGAGCTGCTGCCCGCCTGGGACCCGATGTTCCAGCCGGAAGAATAACAGAAGAGGATGGCCGATCGGCCATCCTCTTTCTTTCAGATGCTGATGAAGACTAGTACCTGTCTTCGGAAGATACGGTCAGTTTCTTGCGGCCGTGACGGCGGCGGGCAGCAAGGACCCTGCGGCCGTTGGGCGTGCTCATACGCTCGCGGAAGCCGTGCTTGTTGACACGCTTGCGATTGGAGGGTTGGAATGTTCTTTTCATTATCTCTTATTTTTATATTTTGCGCTTTTGGGACTGCAAAGGTAGTTTTTTTCGATTTGAATCACAAATTTTTCCGCAAAATAATCATCCTTGAGCCAGGAATCCACTTTCCAGGTATGTACAGCCGAAGGTTGAAGGCGGAACTTGCGCAGCAAATCGGAGATTTCGGGGTTGATATCACCTCCCTTGAGATAAAAAACGGCCCCCGTGAATTTGTCCTTGATCCAGCCGAAAAACTGGTCCAGCGTGGTCACGGCACGCGACACGACGAAGTCGAACAAGTCCGTCAGGGACTCCGCCCGCGCGTTGACCACCGTCACGTTCTCCAGGCCCAGGGCTTCGGCGACCGCCTGCGCGACCCGGGTCTTCTTGCCCACGCTGTCGCAAAGAGTAAAGTGCCACTGCGGAAGCAGGACGGCCAGGGGGATGCCGGGGAAACCGCCGCCCGTCCCGAGGTCCAGCACCGTGTGCGCCTCGTCCGCCCCATAGCCCTCCCCCAGCGTCGAGAGATACTTCGCGATGGCCAGGGAATGCAGGACGTGGTGGTCGTAGAGGGCGTCCAGGTCCTTGCGCGAAATCACGTTGATCTTGGCGTTCCAGTCCCGGTAGAGCGGCTCCATCTGCGCGAAACGCCCGAGCTGCTCTTCCGTCACGCCCGGGAACGCGTCCAGCAGGATGTCCCTGAATGCGTCAAACGTCATTTTCCCCCTCCTTGCTGAGTTTGTCGATGAGCTGCCGCGCCCGGCGGATGCGGGTGCGGACGGTGTTGAGCTCGATGCCGAGCGCCTCGGCGATCTCCTTGTACTGCATCCCGTCCACGAGGCGCTTGCGGGCGATCTCCCGGTACAGGTCCGGCAGGGCCTCGATGTAGCGTTCGGTGGCCTCGGCGTTCTCCGTGCGTATGATCGAATCCAGCGGGGAATCCTCCTCGTCGGGCAGCGAATCCGAGACCGAACCCGAGAAGACCTCGTCGTCCAAGTAGACCGTCTGGTTGTGCGGATGGACGCGGCCCTCCTGCTCCAGCAGGTCCAGGGCCGTGTTGTGCGCGATGCTCTTGAGCCAGGTGAAGAACTGGCTCTTGGCCGGGTCGTAGCTGCCGATCTGGCGGAAGGCCTTCTCGAAGCTGCGGGAGCATATGTCGTCCACGTGGAGGTCGTCCAGCTGTTTCAGCCAGCCCTTGATATAGGCCCTCAGTTGGGCGATATAGGTGTCCCACAGGGCGGTGAAGGCCGTCCCGTCCCCCGCAATCGCGCGGCGGACCTGGTCGTCAATGGGCTTCAAGCCAGTTTTTTCCATCTTTGCATTCTACCGTTAGCGGAACGGAGAGCTTGATCACACCCTCCATTTCTTCGACGACCATTGCCTTCAGGGCTTCCACTTCGGAGACGGGCGCCTCGAAGAGCAGTTCGTCGTGGATCTGAAGCACCATGCGGGCCGTCAGGGCGGACTCGCGCAAGCGCTTGTCGATGCGTATCATCGCAATCTTGATGATGTCGGCCGAAGTGCCCTGGATGGGCGCGTTGACCGCATTCCGCTCGGCCAGGGCGCGGAGCGTCATATTCTTGGACTGGATGTCCGGGATGTAGCGCCGGCGGCCGAAGAGCGTCTCGACATAGCCGTTTTCACGCGCGGCGGCCACGGTCCGGTCGATGAAGGAACGGATGGCCGGGAAGGATGCGAAATAGTCGTCAATGACCTTTTTCGCTTCGCCGCGCGGGATGCGCAGGCGTTGCGCCAGGCCGAAGGCGGAGATGCCGTACATGATGCCGAAATTGGCCGTCTTGGCGATGCGCCGCTGGTCCGCGCTGACCGCTTCCACGGGGAGGTGGAAGATCTTGGCCGCCGTGGCGGCGTGGACGTCCAGGCCCTCGCGGAAGGCGTGGACCAGATGTTCGTCCCCGCTCAGGTGCGCCATGATGCGCAGCTCGATCTGGGAATAGTCCGCTGACACGATCACCGACTCCGGATCCTGGGCCACGAAGGCCTTGCGGATGAAGCGGCCCCGGTCCGTGCGGATCGGGATGTTCTGCAGGTTGGGGTTCGAAGAGGAAAGGCGGCCGGTCGAGGTCAGGGCCTGGTTGAAGGTCGTATGGATGCGCCCCGTCACCGGGGAAATGAATTTCGGGAAGGGTTCGATATAGGTCGAGAGCAGCTTCTTGGCGGCCCGGAAATCCAGGATGGCGTCGATGACGGGGCTCTCGTCCGCCAGTTCGACCAGGGTGTCCTCATCCGTGCTCCAGGTGCCCTTAGCGCTCTTTTTCGCCTTGGGGTCGAGTTTCAGTTTCTCGAAGAGGAGCTCGCCCAGCTGCTTGGGGGAAGACACGTTGAGCGTGGGGTCGCCGGCGATCTGGCGCACGACGGACTCGTTCTCCGCGATCTCGGCGCGCAGGGAGT
>JAEEGI010006197.1_pt1 | contig 27071 bp, 34 predicted proteins | sample 8958751 | NCBI WGS metagenome assembly JAEEGI01 (sample SAMN16246545, study PRJNA631951) | gut metagenome | biome: gut microbiome; feature: rumen; material: KS-attached | host: Bos | place: Iran: Karaj | collected 2018-10 | reverse complement strand
GAGATCAGTCGGGCCAAACAGGAAGCCGAGAATACCATCAACAAGAAGAACAAGTTTATTGTTCGCATGACACAGCAAATGCGTATGCCTCTGAACGTGATTTCGGGATTCGCTGATGTCTTGGCCGAAAAGGGTGTTGTTGAAAGCATCAGCCAGCAGGAAGAACTGGACAACATTGCAACAATGATGAAAAACAATGTGATCAGCATGAGCCGTATGGAGCTGATGATGCTCGATGCTTCGGAGACCGACGCCTCAGGTCTGCTGTTGTTTACCAGGTTCCATGAGGTGTCGTGCAACAAGATTGCAAGAGAGGTGATCGATCATGTGCAGCGACACTACCCCCACACAAACATACAGTTTGAGACCGAACTTCAGGACACCATCCATATTCTGACCTACCGGGTATTCCTTCTGTGTGTCCTGATTGAGCCGCTGTATAATGCCGTCAATTACTCCGACGGAAAGCATATCTCCCTGCGTGTCAGCCAGACGGATACCACCGTTGTCTTCACGATTCAGGATACAGGACCTGGCTTACCGGCCGATTTGCCAGACATGGTTTATGAGCCTTACACACTGCCCGAAGACATGCCTGAAGGCGTAGGCCTTGGCTTACCATTGGCCCGCCGACATGCCAAACACCTGGGCGGCAAACTGACTATCGACCCCGACTATCACGATGGCTGCAGAATCGTGATAGAAATGCCAAAATAACAACAGCACTTAGGAAGAAAGACAAAAGACTGGCATCCGTGTGGATACCAGCCTTTTTTCTAGAAGGGCCCGAAGCCCATGCAGCTCGTGGTCGTGATGGCCGTCAGGAAGGCCGTGAGTGCAGCTACTATCACCTTCACAGCTACCTCAATGACTTTCTTCTTCATGATTCACCTCCTTTCAATTTATGACTTCCGACTTCTGATCTCAAACATCCGACTTCCGACATCAAACATCATCCATCATCCATCTTCCATCATCCATCTTCCATCATCCATCTTCCATCATCCATCTTACATCATCCATCGCCCTAGTCCTTCCCGCTTTCGTACGACGGAACTTTGCCCACCAGAAGACACTCAGGCAAAGATCGATGGTAGTAGAGTCGAAGGCAAACGCCTTTCCTTCTATCTCAAAGTCTTTGTTGATTCTCTTCTTTCTCGCAATGTCTATCATATGGTAGGCAAACTCTTCGAAGATACGTGGCTCACGTCTCTCGTTGACTTTTGCGAGATTGCTTCTCGTCACGTTCTTGCCAAAGCCAAGATGATAGGCTTTGTTGGTGTGCGCAGAAACAGTATTGGTCAAATCGCGAAGGCTGTCACGGTTGCTCAGTTGCCCGAACATCATGACGAGCAACTGATTCCAGCAAGTGAAATGTTTCACGTATTTGTTTCCTTCGTATTTCATTACAATTCTATCAAAGATTCTTTGAGGCAAGAACTCTATGAGTTGGGCGAAAATATATTTTCCGGTGTTCATCGAATGACTGATTTGCTTTTGAATTGCAAAGGTAGTCAATTCAAATCGTCACCGTCAATTTTTCGCTCTAAAGATCTATATTTAAATAACTTACAAACATCTCCGAAAACTTTTAGTGGACACTAGTGATAATTTATCATTAATGAATATTTCATGGGCAATTCGTGGCAATTACCTTCTTCTATGCATAATCCCATCAAAAAACCAATACAAAACAATATAACCTACAATAACCGCGGGCAAGAACCACCACGGGGTGATGCACGCAGCTATAAAGATAATCAATGCACATATAATGTAAACGCCACACATATTATAGCTCGTCTGGGCTGTCGTAAAACTCCATAGCCGCTAGGGCCTCATCATCGTTTCTGAGTTCCGTGTCTTCTTCGAAGATGTATTCCACATCCTCAATAACTTCCCTGTCTTCCAATTGCTCTCGTTCCACCTTCTGCTCCTCAGGTGTGAACGAGCCAATCTTACCTGCTTTTATTCGATGTCTCATATTCTATTGGTTATAAGGGGTTAGTTGTTACCCCATGTTCTCAAACTTAATAATTATCGATTGCAAAGGTACAACATTATATTGAAACTTATTACAATATATGTTTGTTTTCTCATTTTTTTTCTTATCTTTGCATGCAGAGTAAACAAACTGTTACGATGGAACATAACAATACATCATATAAGTTTAAGCACATTCGTGAGAAGAACTACGACTCTTCCCACCCTCTTTACGATGCAATGAAAGCTATTTGCAACCCAGAGGATGAGAATAGTGGTCATACCGCTGATTATAATGGTATAACTTTCCATCTTTATATGTGCAAAGATACCTATTACGACGAGCAAGGAATCCCCCTACGTGAAGTTTCCGTAATGGGTCTTGACCAACAAGAAGACAGGTGGGATGTTTATCGGTATAATGCAGAGGATTTTGCAGAAAGAGTCAAGAAAATGGAACAACACACCACACTATACGCTGATATCTGATCTCACATACGAATACGACGAATACGGCAACTGGGTACTCTGTTACCTTCATTGCGTAGACGGCCTACAACCCGACGAACTCACAATTCGGGAGATAGACTATTTATAATCACATAATCCAAATCTGAGTTTAAAGAAAGATGTCAAACGCTTAAACAAACTTTCCTTTGTTGTGGTAGAAACTCTAATCCTATGGACCTCGTTTCCATCAGCGTCCTCATATCTAACCAAATATGCTTTCTTTAGATTGACAACTTGCCATATTTTCGCAGAACACTTTTCATCTACCAACATGAATTGATCCTTGCCATTCCTCATTTTCATACATACAGAAAAACCTTCCTGACTTGGAACAACAAAGCAACGTTTGCAAGCTCTGCGTTCTTTTAAGGAAAAAGCTCGTGTTGATTTTTCACGAAGGATATCTTGGCGTATTAAAAAGGGATCTTTTATATGTGAATCTGCAGATGGAACAATAATTGCAGCGATCAACTTATGATGTCGACCTTCATATTCCAAACCTAACGATAACGTTACGAAAACATCTGAAAGATTATTCAATGCATCAGGATACAGCTCAATATATTGATAAAAGAAAGGGTCAGTTACCGAAAAATCATAAATGGCACCTTTGTGTTTAAATGCCATATAATACTTTGCCCGATTTTTAGATGGATCAAGGCGAAAAGATAATCCATCTGGATGAACCATCATAAGAGAGTAGTCACCATGGGCATATTCATCAATGGAAATAGAAAAATCTGTAGTATAAAATACTGACGAATGAACACCATCAATCAACTTATTGAGAATGATTGGGCTAGACGGGACTCGTCCAATGGTGTACATCCGTTGATAATTGACATCTTCGGAATGAGCCATGTTGGAGCAAGGAATAACCTCAATAATTTTTCAACTGAAAGCAACGGGTATAGATATGCCTCACCTTCGGGTATTTCACCGTATTCAGTATTCTGAGCAATAGGGCGAATCCATTTAGGACTTCCATCTTCCTTGTGTTTAACCTTCCAATGATTATTGCCATCAATATCAATTTCGACGCCAGCAATACAACGTCCTCCACGCTTATATGAATTAGCCAAACAGACAAAATAGGTATCCATGGTTTGATCACTTAATCGGAAAATTCTTCTTGGCTTTGTCTGTACCCGATTTCTTTGTTTTTCAGCCTATATGCATCTGCTAACTGTTGCTCAGATGTATACATTCCAAATAGTTCGTCGACCTCTGGCAACTGTGGTTTACGTGCTCGAAGATAACGAGTTATCATCTGATGCTCTAAAGTTTGCTGACTCTCCACAGAAGCATCTTTTAAGATATGAAAGACCTCGACACTATGCTCATGAAAATAACGGGCAACAAGCGCAAAGCGATGACACTCTAATGGATCTGCTTCAGAACACATTAAGGCTATGTTATTATCAGGAAGCAATTGAAGAATTCTTTCAATACCCTGATGAAACAAAGAGGTGTGAATAGCTAGTTCGAAATCGACTTGTCCTTCAGCATTTATACTATCTACTCGTCGGGCTCCAAGCTCTTTTCCGAAGAATTGGTAATCAATATGATGGTTCCGCAGAAAAACAGAAAGGACATCTTGGTTGAATTGAGGATTATAGTTACTGGCAGGCACACTCCTCACATCAGCCACAAGGTTAATATTGTGGGAAACAAGTAAGCTCAAGAACTCTTCTTGTGTATGATTTGAATGTCCTACTGTATATAGCCTCATTCCTTAAAAAGTATTCTTTAATTCCTCAATTACCTTCACATCCGCAGGCAACCATTTCACGCTATCCAGCTCATTTGTCGTGAGCCAGCGTGCCGCCTCGTGTTCATTCAGGTGTAGCGCTTCCGTCAGTAGAGAGCAGAGATAGCAATGCATGGTGAGATGAAACTGGGGATAGTCATGCTCTACCGTACACAGGAACTCGTCCACGCTAATCTCCGTCGACAGCTCCTCGCGAATCTCCCTCACGAGCGCCTCTTCAGGAGTCTCCCCCGGTTCCATCTTTCCACCAGGGAACTCCCACCAGTCCTTCCACTCACCATATCCACGCTGAGTGGCGAAAATCTTATCACCTTTGCGAATAATCGCTGCTACAACTTCAATTTGTTTCATATCTCAGTGAACCCAAGAGATTTTAAATATTGATATGTGCCATCGTAGAACTCTGGCAGACGAGTTGAATCATCACAATTGCCTTTGGGCACGCAGATAACCATTCCCTGGCGGGCACGAGTAAGTAGCACACGATAGGCATTAAGCTGATAAGCTTGACGCTCTGCTTTCTTTATACGATTCCAACGATTACCACCATTAAACTCGTAATAATCCCAACCGTCATCAGTATGGCGAAAATCGCCATCCCAAACAAGACAAGTCCAGTCTAATTCCAAGCCTTGAACGTCAAATTCACTTGCTGCATCTTCAAGGAACAACGACGAACGCACATCGTTAGCATCATCGAGGAACCAGTGCACAGTATCAGGTTTACAGCGAACATCAATGGCTAGCGGTTTAAGACGATACCCCTTGGAAGAGACAAGCAATCCATAACGTTCTCGAGTAACACGTGACTTATGTTTAAGCCAAGCCTTTGCAGTATCAAGATTACGAGTTATAACAATAGGATAACGCTCACGTATTTCGTTATATGTCTGGCGCACCATTGGAGCATTATTTTCAAGAAGATAATGAACCATACGTGAGAGGCTCTCTGCACGGAAACTTCTCATAGAAACGGCCAGATGCAAGTCAGAAGAGAATTCTACATGCTTATGCCCGGCCAACATCTCAGCCACTTGTCCCTCAGCGTATTCTTTATCGGTGAGTTGATTGGATATGTAGACCTTCCAATCGGGGAAGGTTTCGTTCATGGCTCTAATCCACTCGCCTATTCCTGCCTCACCTGTATTAATCTCTTGTCCGCCACCAACAAGGCAAACTATTACTGCCCAGTCGTCACGCTGATCGAGCGACCATATAAGAAACTCGCCCTCAGACATTGGAAAATCATTAAAGCCTTTCTTGCGCTTTAACCAAGCCGCAAGGTGTTCTTTATCCCACGAACGCTGTGCCTCGTCGAAAATAGCTATATTCTCTACCTCTGCATAGCCTGCGTTTTTATCGCGCAGTTCTTTGGCTGGGTCAATCTCAATCTTCCCGTCGCGCACAGGCGTGCGGAGTTTACCAAGCATCTGGTCGCGATAACGGTGGATAATCTGTATAAATTGCGACACCTCGCGGCGTGCTTCAGTAATATAATAGGTATTACCATTCTCTTCTTCTTGTCGCTTCTTGTCGCGCGCCAAGGCTTCAGTAAGCACAGCTACAAGCGGGCCGTTGCCCGATAGATATACAGCCAAATCGCGTTTGCCATCTGTAAGTTGTTCCGACTGCTGAATAGCAACATTCAATCCAACAAGCGTTTTGCCTGCTCCTGGAACACCTGTTACAAAGCAGATGCTCTTGCCACGACGGGCTTTGGTATCACGTATTACTTGCATCACATAGTCGGTAGTGCGTTGCAATTGTTCGCCTTCGGCTTCGTGGCGTGTTATATCTGCTACGCTGTGTTGGGTATAAAGAGCGCTTGCTGCCTCTACAATAGTTGACGTTGGTGCATAACGGCTACGTACCCAATCCTGTAATGCTACATTATAATGAGTAGTTGGCAGCTGTTGCTCTAACACATTATTTATTACCTCACCAAGCGAATTTTTGTTTGCCACCATTGGCTCATAAATGCCATCGTCGTAATGCGAAAGGCGGCATATGGTTGATGTTTGATCATTCTCGGTTGGCACCAAAATGGGCACAATCATGCGGTCGGCACAGCCTTGATGGAAGTTCTTAAGGTCGAGTGCATAGTCAAGAACCTGGTCCTTATCTGCGTGTTTTATCTCGTCTTCGCCAGCCTTAAATTCAATTACAAATACGCGTTCACGCAGCAGCAAAACTACATCAATGCGCTTGCCAATACGCGGAATAGTATATTCAAATGCAATCCAACCTGTCTCTGATTTATAGCTATCAAGGACTTGTTTCATCACGACAATTTCTTCAGCCCAAGCGTTCTTTTGCGTACGAGCAGATCGTACTCGTCGCGCCCGGCAAGCTTACCAAATATCTGGTCGTCACTTTCATTCAAAAACGTTTGTATTCCGGAATAGTAGAAATATCTAGGCATAAAGTTCTTCGTTTATCACGATGCAAAGATAGCATTTTTCTTAGTATCATGCAAGTTTTACCCAAATTATTCGTGTTATTTTCCTGAATTCCTCTTAACAAGGTTGCTGTCATTAGTTGAAAGATTTCATTCAAAAAACAGTCTTGGGGGAAGGACATTTTGAGAAAAATGCAATAAAATTGTATTTTTTCGTCAGATTTTCCTCCTTTTGGTTGATTTTTCGAAACTTTTATTCTATCTTTGTGGTGAGAATGGTGACGACGGCAGAGGCGTCGAGGTCGTCCTTGATCTTGTCGTGCAGACGGACGAGCGACTGGCCCATGGCATCGTAGAGCGGGGTGTTGCCATGCGGCATGTACTCGCTGAAATACTCGACTGACTCGCCGATGGGCTCGCAGTCGATGAGTGTGCGTACGGAAGGACTGCTGGGGACGCCACTGAAGGTGACCAGCGTGAGATGGTGGTCCTGTGTATCGGCATACTCCTGCTGCGCACAGCGGATGGTGTCGATGGTTTCGTTGACACCCGAGAGGGTGGTCTGACGGAGATGGCCCATAGAGCCACTCTCGTCGACGATAATGAGGTTGAAGACATGTGCTTTAGCGGCATCCTGAATGTGGTTGCTGTTTGCTGTTTCGTTTTTCATATGACTTTGTTGAGTTACTGATTTCGCTTACAAAGATATGATAATCGGTGCAAACGGGATTACAGATTCATATCTATAAACAATGCTCTTTGGCTTCGCCGAATACGTGCTGGATTGGGACTTCGGGTAATCGTTATGATGCGTAAAACATCCGGCCCAGCAGTCCGATGAGTGCCTCTAACTAGTGATTTGCTCAGCAAAGGTAAGCAAAAAAAGAGAAAAAACGAAACATCATGTACTTATTTCTCAAAAGTTTCGTATCTTTGCACTCATGAAACGCAAGATATACGTCGCCAGTAATTAGAAAAATGGCTATACAATTGACATACAGGCGGACAAGCAGATTGTCGATGCGCATCGTAAGAAACGGCGATGTGCATGTATCTGCTCCTTTCGGTATATCGAAAAAGGAGGTGGAAGCGTTTATCAACGAACATCAGGAATGGATAGTTGAAGCCAGGAAGAAAACCGCTGAGCGCCAGAATCAGCGGGCAGCATTCTACAATCAGCTGCCGTTAACCACAAAGGCCCAGAAGGCGGAGGCAATGGAAAAAATCAGAGCGTTGACGGAACCCATGATAGAACGGTATTCAAAGGTGATGGATGTAAGTCCCTCGTCTGTCGGTTATAAACCCATGATATCCCGTTGGGGTATGTGTAACGTAAAGGAACGCAGCATCTGCTATTCTACCTACCTGCTGCTGTTGCCGTATTGGTGCGTCGAACATGTAGTGGTTCATGAGCTTTGTCACTTGTTGGAGCCTAGTCATAACGCCCGTTTCCATGCGTTGATGGACAAGTACTATCCACAATGGAAAGAAGCGCGAAGGGAAACTCGCAAAATAGCAAAGGGCGAACGTAGTTGTAACGTTATATAACTAAAGACAAAAATGAAATAAACGGGAAATAACTGACAATATATGAAAAAGATTTTCAATTGGGTGATGGCCGCCACCCTCACCATCTGCGGCATAACAATGGTGTCCTGCTTCTCGGACACGAAGAAGAGTACGGCGGTCAGCGCGACTGATGATGCCAGTCAGTTTGTAACCCTCAGTGAGGCTGTGCCCGATGTCATCCTCGAGATTCGCTACTTCAGCACGTATAACTTCGTGGGAACCCGCATCGACGGCTACGAGGAGCCGACGGCGCTTTTGACCAAGCAGGCTGCAGACAGTCTGAAGGCCGTGAGCGACGACGTGAAGGCACAGGGCTATCGCCTGAAGATCTACGATGCCTACCGTCCGCAGAAAGGCGTTGACCACTTCGTGCGCTGGGCCGAGGACATCGCCGACACGCTGATGAAGCCCTACTTCTATCCCGACCTCGACAAAAGCGTGCTCTTCGACCAAGAGTATATCTGTGCAAAGAGCGGGCATACGCGTGGTAGTACCGTTGACCTGACATTGTTCGATATGAACACGGAAAAGGAACTGGACATGGGCGGCACCTTCGATTGGTTCGGTCCTGAGAGCCATCCCGACTTCTGTGGTAATCCTGAGACGGGCGAGTACACGGGCGACAACAGCAAGAGTCCAGCCAATCCGAAACGCAGCATCACCCAAGAGCAGTTCAAGAACCGCATGCTTCTGCGTCAGGCGATGCTCCGTCATGGCTTCAAACCCTTCGACACCGAGTGGTGGCACTTCACGCTGAAGGACGAACCCTTCCCTGACACGTATTTTACTTTCCCCGTTAAGCAACATCATGGCACTCGCTTAACTACTATGCAAGGAAACTTTTCTTATTACAATCCCACCAAGCTTTATTTTGGTGATGAGTCTTTGAACTTTCTCAAGGACGAGTTGAATAATTTTGGGCCAGTTGTACTGCTTAACTATGGCAACGGAGTGATCAACGCAGAGATGCCAGATTGTGACGATTCCTCCTGGCGAACCGTCTTCGCATCACGACCTCGCGTACATTTATATAAATGTGGTGGATGAAGATGGCCATCTCTGTCCCACCGCCGATTACACAGTGATAAAATGACAGAAGGATATCATGTAAAAGAGTACGGACAGCCCGTTAAGCGGTATGTCCAGACAATGGATCTGAAAGATGATCCGAAATTGATTGCGGAGTACAAGCTTCATCTCACTTTCCTATAATCGTTGATGCTCAGTCCGCAGCTCGTATGACATGGCACTTTTCATTATAATTACGACGGCATGCTATAGACATGGACGCTGGAGCCTTGGGCTGAGGGCAGGTAATTGATTCCCCACCAACACATCTGCAAGAGCACAAACGAAATGAGCAAGAGCCACAGGGCGAGACGAGGCCGGTGAGTGGGTATTTGCCTGTAATGTATGTACACCAAATATGCGAACCAGGTGATAGCTGCCCACGTCTCCTTGGGGTCCCATGACCAGTAGTGACCCCATGCCTCCTTGGCCCACAAGGCTCCAAAGAGCATGCCGATGGTCATAAAGGCGAGGCCGACGTAGACGAGGTCGTCTAATTGAGAATTGAGAATTGAGAATTGAGAATTATGATTACTGTCTTTGATGAGCATCCACAACGCCATCAGCGTGGCGACGCCAAAGACGGCGTAGGCGAACATATAGACAATGACGTGTGGAGCGAACCAAGGGCTCTGCAGGGCTGGCATCAGTGTCTTGCTGTGGATTTCGGGCTTGAAGAGGTTGATGCAGATAAATACCAACGCAAGGACGGTAGAGAACGAGAGTATCCACTTATAACGCCAGCGGGAATAGACGATGATGCCCGCCAGCGGCAGGAAGAAGGAATACCAGAGGCGCGTTTCGCCCATCGTCCTTAACGGCGGACGCTCCAAGGAAATCCACATCATCAGGATAAAGGTGAAGAACACGACAAGTCCGATGACAGTAGATGTATAGGCCATCGCCGTCTTCTCACGCCATGCTGCCCAGGCACCTACGCCCCACAACAAGACTGCTGCTATTGCGAAATATATAAATTGTTCCCAAGTCACCATAATGATTTACGATTTGACGATTTACAATTTACGATTTATTTGACGATTGGGTGATTTGGCAATTTGGCAATTTTTTCCTGCCGCCAAAGAGGAACATACATACCGCTCCGGCCAACATCATGTAGATGCCTGTATAAACCAGCGGCAGCCACGGGTCGCTCACCAGTTCCAAGATGCTTGTCTGGCTCATGGCACCCATCTGCGTGTCATATCCATACTGGTAGATTTTCCAGCCATCCACCTCTACAGGTTTGTTCACCTCGACGGTGGTCTGGATGTTCTTGCCCGTCTGCGTCAGGATTTGGATGTCGGAGGCAAAGCGGCGGGGCGAGCCGTCGTCGTAGGTCTCCATGATAAAATCCTTTAGTTCGATGGCAATGGGCAACTCTACAATCTGCTGCTGCGAAGTCAGCGCACGCCACTCGGGTTCTCCCTTCACCGTAATCATCTTTAGCCGCTGCATGTCGGCATTGCCCAATGTGGCAGTAGTCATGGCAAGGAATAAACCGAGATGGTTCAGCAGAAAAGGTATATCGCGCTTCCATTGAAAATGTAGCAGACGACGGAGGATGATCTGTCCCAGAATCACGGCGATATACACATAGATCAGCACGAAGGGCCAGAACGACAGCATGTTGTTCAGCCACACGCCATCCACCGTCTGCCGCGTCAGTCCCATGACGATGGTCAGCACGACGGCATAAACCAATGTGGGTATCGCAGCCTTGTAGGTGCCGATGAACTGAAAGCCATACACCCGTTTGCGCAACAGGAAGATGATGGCAATAATCGTGAGGAATCCCGCCAGCACGATGCCGTTGACAGGCCAGCGGAAGGCATCCCAATTGACAGGACCGACGCTCAGTTCTAGCATCAGCCCCGCCAAGATAAGGCCTCCTCCGATGAGGAAGCCTTCTTTTATTCCGTATGGTTTAGTCCACATTAAATCTCTATCAATTTGACCTTCAGTCGAGCTTGTTCACGCTCGGAAGAGTCCAAGCAAGCTTGACTCTTCACTCGCTAAATCACAACCTTGCCGTTCTTCTTGGCCTCGTCAATCCACTTCGGAACAATCTCGTCCATGAACTTCTGCTTCTTCTCGTTCAACTTCTGCATGTCGAGACCGATGGCCTGCTGAGCCTTAGCCTTCGTAGAGTAGTCGGGCACAGGAATCTCGCCAGTATGTCCGTACTTAGCAGCTGTGCGGGCAATCAGGATACGGGCCTCCTTGGCATAGTCGATAGAGGCAGCCAACAGACGGATAACCTCCTGTGGAGCATGGAAGGTGGCGCCATGTGAAGCAATCGAATAGTCCCAACGCCACTGGCTCTTGCGCAGCAGGGCCTGGATGGGCTTCAGCTCAGCTTCGGTAGCACCCTTGTCGATGATGAACTTGGTCTCGAAGTGAGCGCGGGCCAGTTCTTTCTCAGCACGGTTACGAATCTCGGTACACTTGTCCTGACGCTCATAGACGTTCTGGCGCAGCGTCTCGGCATCCTGACGGTGACAGGTCTGACAGGTGCGGTCAATCTTGGCCAGCGGCGACATAATCTGGTGGTCAGAGAACTTCACGCCACCCTCCTGCTTGTAAGGCATGTGGCAGTCGGCACACGACACACCGCGCTGGGCGTGGATGCCCTGCTGCGACATCTCGTAGCCTGGGTGCTGAGCCTTCAGGATAGGTGTCTTGGAGATGGCGTGGATGTAGTCGTAGAAACCGATGCTATCATAGTATTCCTCAGCAGCCTCGAGCGTCAGACCCTTGTCGTGTGGGAACATCAGATAGTTAGCCTTGCCGGGATTGTTGGGATCGTCGGGCTTGATGAAGTAGTACTCCACGTGGCACTGTGCACAGACCAGCGAGCGCATCTCCTGATGAGTCTGCTTCTTCACGTCGAGGCCTCTGCGGGCGAATGCCTCGTAGAGTGCAGGACGTGCAGGACGCAGGTCCATCGTCGTGGCATCGTGACAGTCGGAGCAACCGATGGTGTTCATCTCTTCGGCACCCAGCTCACTCCACTTCTTGGCATAGAAGTTGGCGGGATCAAACACCGACTTCGAGTTGCTCAGCTCACGCATCATGCGAGGAACATCGGGACCCTTACACGTCCAGCAGGTAGCTGGCTGCATGTCGCCGTCACCGTCGATGCCCGGATTACCCGTACGCAGAATCTTGCGCATATCCTCTAAGGCATGCTTGTGTCCGCGAGGTGTGTTGTAATGGCGAGAGAAGGCATAGCCAGCCCACAGCACCACCATCTCCGGACGCTGCTCGAGCACGTCGACCTCCTCAGAGCCGTTGTACTTCGACTCAAAAGAGGTATCCTCGGTCATAGCCCACGTCTCATACTCACGCGGATAGTCGGCCTTGAACTTCTCGTTCTGGGCCACGATACTGTCTTCAAACACAGTACGCTTGTTGTTGAACACACTGGCTACTTCGGCACGGCGCTCCATCAACGACGAGACGAGCAGCCCCAGCACGAAGACCACTGCCATTGAGCCTATAAATAGTACCCAACCTTGCCATTTCTTTAATGTCTTTGCCATAATATCTTCAATTTTTACATTCTTTCATTTTTACATTTTATCATTTACTCAGCATTCCTTGCAGCCAATCAGGAACGGGCGATGGCGGCAATGGGGTTACAAACTCCGCATTCGGTGTAGCCATCAGCGAGTTCATGCCACTGTGGGGCACGTTGCGATGACAGTCCCAGCATACCTTGCCTCCCTGAGCCTGCTGCTGCATGTAACTCATACGGCCCGTCTTCACAAACTCCTGATTCAGTTGGGTGTGACAGCGGATGCAGTTGTCCATCACCACCTGTCCAGTCAACGTCTCAGCCATCGGAGCCTGTCGCTCGGCATGGGTCACAAAATAGGCCGTGTGCTTCAGTCCGTCCATCGCCTTGAAACCATATTTCAAGGCAAGGTTCTGGTGGGGCACATGGCAGTCGTTACACGTGGCGTCTCTTCCGTGTGAGGAATGACTCCACGTGGCATAGTAAGGCGTCATGATGTGGCAGTTGACGCAGGCTGACGGGTCGTCACCTATAAAATACGTATGCGCACGAAGCAGATACATAAACAGTCCGCCAAGACCACATACAACGCCAGCCACAACCAGCAGGCCTATCTTCTGACGATAGGAAAACCAATCTTTGACCTTTGGTCGAGCCTGCTCACGCTCGGCAGAACTCAAGCACGCTTGGTTCTGCTCTCGCTCAACCGCAGCCTTAAAGGATAGTAGTTTGCGTAGATTCATATTAGCAGCTTTGGCAGCAAATATACGAAAAATATTCGGTATTTCCTAACAAGCCCGCGTTTCCTTAACATCATTTAAGGAGTTACGCCTTTTAAGCCCCTCAAAAACTCCTGAATCCAGGAGGACAAGCTGGGCCATCTTGAATAAAACAGCAGGGCGCAGCATCCACAGTGGGTGTTGCTCCGTTTTTGTGTCAGTCCTATGCCTTGTGGTTGTAGTATCTTATCAACATTGCCACACCGCAGAATGTCAGCATGAATTCCAGGGCGACGATAAAGATATAGCTCATAACGGTAATGTTTTAAGTTGATTATAAGTTTGGCGACACGCTGCAAATCCAGTTGTCGGTAATCCATCCTGATGTGCCGGCATAGAGTTGTTCTCCAACGATGTGAGCCCCGTTTTGTCTGAGCTCGTTGAAGAAAGCCTCGGCATAGATACTATTGTCCTTACTGTTGCCCAAAGCAATCATGACGGCAATATTCTTACCACTCAGGTTGGCACCACGTAGCATCTGACAGGCATACTGCCAATGCGGTGACAGCGGGCCGTCAGACTGAAACTCTACGGCAAGTACAAGACTCTGGCAGTTTTCCACCTGCCTGTTGTTCAGACTCTGGACACTGATAGTTTCAGCACCCAGTTTGTCGGCTATCTCATCTGCAATAGCCTGACAGCTGTCGTACACGACAACGATTGATTCATGTTTCATATCCACAAAAATTAACTTACGCCTGCCGACACCATACATCGTGGTGCAGCGGCTTACTTACCGACGAAGGCTGGTCTTCAGACTTTCCTCCACTCCCAAGCGCCTTCTCGAGCAAATACTCAATGGCGTTTATGCTTAGGAGCCATAATAGAGTTCACTGCTGCGGGACAGTCGGGGATTCACACCCCAGTTCCCAATTAAGCACAGCTAAGTGCACCTTCACGGGCGACTCTTTTCAGAATCACAGTGCAAAGGTAGCTATAATTTTAAGCAAAAATCAATCAAAATAGACTGACAAACGAATATTTACGAAATATTAACAGTAGACTTTTTATAAGATTTGCAGCAAAATCCGTATATTTGCCCAGTAATATGAGCAAAGTACGAATCACAGCTATACGTCAAACGGTCTATCCTGACCTGATGGCAAAGTATGAGAATCCCATCGAGCATACATGTGATGTCAAGGAGGGTCAGCAATGGATCTCTGAGAATGGTGAATGTCCTGAAGGAATGTGCCCTGCTGCATGGTACTCCATGCGGGAGTTCGTGGAATCGCTGGCCAGAGGTGAAGGGAACTTCTACGACGGCTGGATGAAGAATCCCATGAGTGCAATGATCAGCTGCAACGATGGTTTCCGTCCGTTCAGCTTCTATATTGAGGCGATTGAGTAATTATCACTCATCTCGCCGCTCCGTCACTTCTCGAATGGCAGCATCATAGCCTGTCAATGCGGCAAAGGGGGCAAACTGGGCTGCACGGTTCCACATCGACATCCTCGGATGATGCTTTGGCTCGTAGTGTGGCAAATTGATAATATCGTCGTAGTCGTGGGTCATGCTTTGTGTCCTCCTATCTGTTTGTTGCGCTCCTTGGCTGTGGCTCCCTCCTCGAAGTTCAGACCTCTGAGGATGGCGTTCTTGCCGAAACGCTGCTTGATTTTCAACTGTGCCTCTTGCATTCGACGCTCCTTGTCAAGCTTGGCTTGCTCTTCCTGACGCTGCTTTTCCAAAGCCTCGTAGTCGGTGAAGAGATCAAGCTGCTGGGGTGCATTCTCCTGTGTGGCCACTGATGCCTCAGATACTACATGGTTCGTTGTCAGGTTCAGCCTGCGAATCAACAAGTCTGGATTCACATGGCGGTCAAACAACTCAGCTCCGCCTTCCATAATGAGCCGTGAGGATGATGTCGGTTTCTTGAAATTGAAGGAGCCATGAGCATGTTTAGGAACTTGTTTGCCGTAATAGTTGGCAGTTATCTCCCCATGATACTTGGCACGAATCTCTGGGTTCGTCAGACTCTCAGCATCATAGCCAACAGTCAACACCAACTGGTCTGTCACCAATCGCTTCGATACCAAATCGAGTGCCATACCTTCAGCCATTTCCTGTATCACCACACGGGCCTTCTTGAAAGTGTATGGCTCCTGTAGCACCTGTCCGCTACTGAAGGAGTTGGTCTCAGGACGATATGCTTTCACTGCCTCCATCGTACATGGTTCCCAGCCCCAGGCATGGTCTATCAGCAGTTCGGCATTCACACCAAACAGCCGATATAGCAGCCCTTCGTTCTGTTTTGACATTCTGGCTAACTTACCCATCGTGTCAATACCATAGACGGCCAGTTTTTCCGCTATGCCACGTCCTACACGCCAGAACTTGGTCAGAGGTCGGTAGTCCCAAAGCTCACACCGATACGACATTTCATCCAATTCGGCTATACGTACCCCGTCTTTGTCAGCTGGAATCTTTTTGGCAACTATATCCATTGCAATCTTTGCCAGATACATATTTGTACCGATGCCAGCCGTAGCCGTGATGCCTGTAGTGGCCAGTACGTCACGGATCATCTTCATTGCCAGTTCGTGAGCCGTCAACTTGTATGTGCCAAGATAGGCAGTCACATCCATAAACACTTCGTCGATGCTATAGACATGAATATCCTCTGGCGCAATGTATTTCAGATAGGTCTCATAGACCTTGGTGCTCACCTCCATGTAGTGAGCCATGCGTGGCGGTGCAGCGATATAGTCGATTTCGAGGCTTGGATTGGCTTTCAGCTCCGGGTCGTTGTAGGATTTACCCGTCATCCTCCAGCCAGCAGCCCTTTTACGCTCATTGTTCACCTCGCGCACTCTCTGAACCACCTCGAACAGTCGTGCACGACCACCTATGCCGTATGCTTTCAGCGACGGAGAAACAGCCAGGCAGATGGTTTTCTCCGTCCTCGACACATCTGCTACGACAAGGTTTGTGGTCAGCGGGTCAAGACCCCTGTCCACACACTCCACTGAAGCGTAGAACGACTTCAGGTCGATAGCAATATATGTCCGTTGCTGCTCCGACATACCTTAATAATTCTCAAAACATCATGCAAAGATAGCAATAATTCAGCATTTCTTGTTACTTTTGTGCACATATTTAAATGTATTTATGTCAAAAGAGCGAAACAAAGCAGACGATTACCGCAAGAAGGCTTATGCAAAGGCCCCTTTTGCTTACGTCGCTTCCCCATTTGGTGGGGACGCTCAAAGGTATTGAACGTATGACACAAACAATTGTATATTATCTTATTGCCCTCAACATCGTGACCTTCTTCGTCTATGGCATTGACAAGTGGAAGGCGAAACGGGCAAAATGGCGTATCAGAGAAGCTGCACTTCTAGGACTGGCTGTCCTTGGAGGTAGTATCGGTGCGTTGCTGGGCATGAAAGTCTGGCATCATAAGACGATGCACAAGAAGTTCAAATATGGATTACCGCTGATTCTGCTAGCTCAGATTGCACTCATATATGTTATAATCCAAAAATAGAAATACAATGAAGAAGATTCTATTTGCATTTACAATGCTACTGGCAATAGCAGCTTGTACTAACAAGCCTGTTACGGCAGTTGAAAAGGGAGGAGTCCGCGATGTTGATAACATCGTGGAGGGAGACCATGAAGAAAGCAATGAACGGGAAACAACCTATTTTCCTGCCATCGACCGTTATCTGACTGATTCTATTGGCAGCAAGTATGCCAAGGGTGAACATTGCGTACCCATCCATAGTATTGTGAGAGTTGACGAGCGTAATTCAGAGGACATCCTTGTATGGGGCGACTTCTGGGTATTCAACTACAATCAGTCGGGCGACACCCTGAAATGCGTCTCTGGCGGCAGCCATCCTGGTCTGATGCACATCCGACAGACTGCAAAGGGCTTTGAAGTGACTGCCTTTGACCAGGTAGAGGATGGCTCCAGCTACTTGCCGACGGCTAAGAAAATCTTCGGTGACAAGTTCAATGCCTTCAAAACCATCAACAGCGATGAGAAGGCTCGTGAAAGATTGAGAGCAGAAGGGTTGGCGACTTATGCCAAGAAGAATGGTCTCGCAGTGACTCTATATCAGGACTATGGCTGGCCAGCCAAGAAGCTGGAGTAATAGATATCTTAATATCTCAAAGGTGCAACTATTTGCCAACTTAATACGTCTAAAAGTCAGAAACTTTTAGAAAGAGAATAGAATGAAGACTTTAGGAAACATCATCTGGATTATCTTCGGTGGGCTGCATATCGCCCTGGAGTATTTCATTGCTGGATTGGTGCTGATGATAACCATCATCGGCATACCATTTGGCATACAGAGCATGAAATTAGGTATGCTTGCCATCTGGCCGTTCGGCACGAAGGTGAAGTGGAAGCTATCCCAGCCTAGCTGCCTAAGCATATTCATGAATGTGCTGTGGTTCTTCGTAGGTGGCATCTGGATATGGCTCACCCACGTCTTCTACGGCCTCATTTTCTGTATCACAATCATTGGCATCCCCTTTGGGAAGATGCACTTCCGTCTGGCAAAGCTGGCACTGTCACCATTCGGTAAGGAACTTGTATAGTCTGGCATGAACGTTTTATGTAGCCGAGAGCAGAGGCCAAATATGTTCGGACTTTGCCTCGATAGCCAACGGTCTGCCCGTGGTATATGTGGAAAAGACGCGGATGACGGATGCCTCGTTCTTAATGCCCGGCATACCAGTGAGCAATGGCGCACTGCCAGCAGTGGAGTAGCATCTGGGCGAGGTTAACGGCACAGCCTGCTCCAGAAATGAAACCTATCCCAGAAGTCCCTTCAGTTTATTGACATTGCTGCGCGAGACGGGGATGGCATCATGGCTATTGCGCATCACGAGCTGCATGGCACGGGAATTAGAGGAGATTTGTTCCACCTGACCGAGATTGACCATGAAGGCACGATGACAACGAACTATCATAGGATAAGCCTGTAGCGAATCCTCCATCTGTTTCATCGTGGCACGGAGCATATTGGTATGCACTTCATTTCCTTGTAGTTGGCAGACCTTTACATAATTGCCAACTGCTTCTATATATAATAGGTTTGAAATATCAAGGGTAACATGCTCGTTGGTGGTTCCCTCGAGTGTTATCTGTAAATTCTGATCAGTACCACCTACTGGAGTGTCATCCTCCGTTTGACGTGGGACTCCAACGTTTGAAATCTGCAATTTCTTCAGCTGTTCGTTCAGCTGACGGGTTTCCTCCAGCTCTGCTGCCAGATAACGGCTACGGAACTTAAAGCGCCAATAAAGTCCAATGGCAAAGGAGAGGAAGGCAATAATCACCAATGTCTCCAGATAGTTTGTCAACGACAGTTTGTTGCCCTCTACCAGATCGCTCATCGCCAAGTGACGATATAAACAGATAAGCAGCGATACTAACGGTGTATTGATACATTGGAAGCGTAGATTACGACCGATGATATAGCTGACGCCACGATCATAAGAGCGAGGCATGCGGACAATGTATCGCAAAATAACTTCCGTCAGGAAACAGCTGAATAAGCCTAATGCAAATATCGCGAGCAAATGAACATAAGCCTGCCATTGCCACGCTTCGAGTCCGAAGGGCTTGAAGATAGCTATCGCCAGCACCATGAAGGCACAGCTGATAAAGCGGATGCTGATGGTTTCTTTATGACCTTTGTTCATACAGCTGGCAAAAGTAATACAATTTCGTCAAATCACCAAAACATTCATCACTTTTCGACGATTTCATCCCACTTTTATGCCCGTTTATCACAAACCTATGCAGAATATCCCAAATATTTGGAGGGTTAGATGATACGTCTTAATTTTGCACCCAGAAACGTTGATCATAAAAAAGTTATAGTTATGAAACCAAGAACGATTATTGGAATAGTGTTGATTGTGGCTGGTGCTTGGAAGCTGGCCAACATGTGGGGAATCATTGAGAACGACTGGCTGTGGCGCCAGCCCTGGACGACTTATATTGCTCCAGCAGCACTTATCTACGTAGGAGCATTAATGATTGTCAACAGTTATCGCCGCGACCCAGACCAGTGGCTCCAGCGTCCTCTGCCTATTGGTGAAGACGGCAAGCGAATCTGCTGCAGCGTACATTACGGCGGTGACGAGTATATCTATCGTGGCGAGCCATTCCACGGTGCCCGTCTTGACGCTTTCTGCGGCGGTATCCGCATGGACCTGCGAGATGCCACCATCACTGAGGATGAGGAGATAGAGATCCATACCTTCTGTGGCGGCGTGGAACTCTTCGTACCTCAGACGGTGAACGTCGTAGTCAAGAGTCGCAGCTTCATTGGCGGAGTTGGCAATCATGCTTCAAGAACAGCAGGAAAGGATGCCCACTGCCTCCACATCATTGCCGACAACTTTATTGGAGGAGTAGATATAAAGAATTAAATGAGTCTGTTGTACAAATAAGAAACAAGTAAATAAAATATGGAAAAAGTTATTAAATTCTGTCAGAGTTGCGGAATGCCACTGACTGACGAGGTTCTCGGCACAAATGCCGACGGAAGTAAGAACGAAGAGTATTGCATGTACTGCTATAAGGACGGTAAGTTCTTGCAAGACTGCACGATGGACGAGATGATTGAGCATTGCGCCCAGTTCGTAGGAGCAGTTAACGAGGGGTTGCCCAATCCGATTACAAAAGAGGAGTATATCGGACAGATGAAGACGTACTTCCCCAACCTGAAACGTTGGCGCAAGGCGCTGAATGTTACTAATGATGAGGCCATGAAGGTCAATCCTGCTTTGGCAGGTGTGAAAGAGCTTATAGCCCAGATGGCCGACTCGCTGCCCATAGCCTACATCTCATCAGTAGATAACGAAGGCTATCCCTGCGCCAAGGCCATGCTGGCACCTCGTAAACGTGAGGGCATCCGTACGTTCTATTTTACCACTAACACCTTCTCGCTTCGTGTGGCTCACTACAAGGCTAATCCCAAGGCCAGCATCTATTTCTGCGATACCAATGGTTTCAAGGGTATGATGCTTCGTGGCACGATGGAGGTGTTGACAGATGCCAAGAGCAAGGAGATGATCTGGCGCGAGGGCGACGAGCAGTATTACCCTGGCGGCGTGACCGATCCCAACTATTGCGTTCTGAAGTTCACAGCTACCGATGGTCGTTTCTATAGTGACTTTTATCCAAGAAGTTTCGTCATTGAGTAAATGGACGTAGTTTTGATTGTTATATTGTTATGAAGAAGTGGTTAAAGATTTCGCTGTTGAGCGTGCTGGGACTAATCGTAGTCGCAGGAGTATTTACGTGGATAGAGTTTGGCTCCATCATTCAGGGGGCTCTTTCAGCTGAGAAACTCGACGATGGCATGTACTACATGGAGTATAAAGGCGACGACGGATTCAAGGAGTTGATGAAGCGCGGTGGAAGTAAAGACATCAACGATCTAGCCGATTACACGACTGAATTCCTGTCAAAGGGATTTTTCAAGACTGCCAAGATTGACTGTCCAGTCATGCCGGTAGGCTATTCAACACTGACCGTCAGGACTCCTGAGGGTGGTGCAATGATGGCCCGCAACTTCGATTATCCATACGGTACAGCTATGATTATGCATACCATTCCAGACGAAGGTTATGAATCCATCACCACCTTCTCCACCGATTTCTATGGCTTTGGCGAAGGTTACAAACCAGAAGGTTTCAAGAACCAATATATGGCGCTGGCTGGTTTGTTTCTGGCTCTTGACGGTATCAATGAGAAGGGCTTTGCCATAGCCGTGCTGGATGCCGGCGACAAAGTGGTGACCAATCAGGATACTTCCAAGCCCGACCTCGCCACCACCTCAGCCACGCAATACCTGCTTAAGAATGCAGCTAACGTTGACGAGGCACTGGAGTTGCTTCGCGGCATCGACATGAACTCCGACCCTGGTTCGGCCTATCACTATTCGATGGCCGACGCATCGGGCAGAAGTGTTGCGGTGGAATATGTGGACAACAGGATGGTGGTCACGGAGTCACCCTTCGTTACGAACCACTATCTCTGCGAGGAAAAGTTTCAGGTGGGACTACATGAGGGTGATCATCGCCACGAGAAACTCATGGAGCAATACGACAAGGCTGGCGGTGTAATGAACGAGAAGGAACTGACTGATGCCATCATATCTGTCACCCAGCTTCCAGAGAAAGGCGCCATCGTCGGTGGCACTCTCTGGACGATGGTGATGGACTTGACACATCCTTCCGTCACGTATTACTCTCGTAGGCATTTCGACAAGTCCTTCCGTTTTGAGCTAAAAAGATAAAAATGACATGTAATAAATGAATAAGACAAGATGAAAAAAGAAATATTGTATATATTGCTGGATAATTATGCCGAGCACGAGATTGGTTTTATGCCAGGTGCAGTGAGTACCGATGCCACAGGATTTCGCAAGGAACCAAAGTATATCAATAAGATGGTAGCTCCAACGATGGAACCTGTCAAATCGTTAGGTGGTATGCGAACCCTGCCCGACTATTCGTTCGAAACCATGCCAGTCGATTATGCTGCTTTGATATTGATAGGTGGTTTTGGCTGGATGAATCCCGAAGCTGAGCGTGTATTACCCATTGTTAAGGATGCTCTGGGCAAAGGTGTTGTTGTTGGAGCTATCTGCAATGCCGCTTCATGGATGGCCAAACAGGGATTACTGAACAACATCAAACATACGGGTAATGGTATCGACCAACTGAAATTGTGGGGTGGCAACAACTATACCAACGAGGACGACTATGTGAACGAGCAAGCCGTGACTGATGGCCGCATCGTTACCGCCAATGGCTCTGGATATCTTGAATTTACATACGAGTTGCTGAGACTGCTTGAGAACGATACACCAGAGATGATTGATAACTGGTACACGTTTATGAGCGACGGACTGGTAAAATTATACTCACCATGTCCTCGTTTTAAATTCAATACCATCGGGCTTTTTACCAGCAACAATAAAGCTACCGTTGATTTCTATACGAAAGCCTTTGGCTTTACCACTTCATGGGATGGTGTACAGCCGAATGTAGAGATGTTCCTTGGTAACAATAGAATAATACTCTACCCACGTGATGCATTCGAGCAGATGGTCTCAAAGAATTTTCGGTATCCAGAAGGTCTCAACGGCACAATGGAGTTGAGCCTCGATGTGCCAACTTTCGCCGATGTTGACAAAGAGTATCAGAATACTCTAAACTGTGGCGCAAAGTCCGTACTTCCTCCGACAACAGAACCTTGGGGGCAGCGCACTTGCTACGTTGCCGACCCTGATGGAAACCTCATAGAAATTGGATCGTTTGTTGAATAATTCAAGTTTCTTCGTCCCTGTTGCATGGATGATTGCTTGTATCGCCCTCTTCGCTACAATTCAAGAGGGGTATTATATTCGCAGTAAATGGACATAAGATAAACAAATATGAAACTGAACAGAGCAACGGTTGAAGATTATGAGTCCATCATTGCATTTTACGATGATGTGACGGACAGGACATCAGAGATGGAACTATATGCCCGATGGCAGAAAGGAAAGCATCCCACTCATGGTGGCATCAAAGCTTATATTGAGGAGGAAAGCATGTACCTATATAAAAAGAATGATGTGATAATTGGAGCTATGGCAGTCACGATGTACCAAGGCGAAGATTATCATAACATCGAGTGGTCTCAGCAGGTTCTAGATAACGAGGTGACTGTCATTCATATACTTGCAGTAAGTCCTGACTGCCAAGGAAAGGGCATAGGTTCTGAGATGATTCGTGAGGCCATCTGTCTTGCCCAGACAAATGGCATGAAAGCCATACGTCTTGATGCTCTTGCCTCCAACACACCAGCCCATAAGATTTACAAGGCATTAGGTTTTGAGTACCGCGGCCAGCAGCATCTATATGCCGAAAATACCGGCTGGACAGATTTTTACTTCTTTGAATATATAAATCACACAATTTATGAAAGAAATAACTGTTATATGAAACACGAGATTATTGAACTGCACGATGTGCAGATTATTGGCATGGCCAAAAAGATTGCCTTTAATGAGGCGAAAGAAGAATGCCCAAAGTTCTGGGGTGAGTATGTGGAAAAGATTATCAAGCCTGTAGTGTTTGAGAAACAAGCACCCAATACCTTCCAAAAAGCAGCCATCGACAATGGCGTAGGTGAGTTCGGACTCTGCACTTGCGACATTCCCAACCACAATTGTGCTACCTGTTGGGAAGCAAACTTTGGTGCTTGCAAAAATAAAACCTTTACATACGTTATTGGCGGTATTTATAAAGGTGGCGACGTGCCTGAAGGTATGCAGCTCTTCCCCATTCATAGCGGAAAGTGGCTGAAGATGCATTTCGAGGGAGGCATGAAAGCCTTTCAGGAGCAGTACACAAAGTTCCATAAGGAGTGGTTGCCTGCACATCCGGAATACAAATGGGCGCTGAATTCCTGCTGCATGGAGTGGTATCAGGGCACAGACATCCAGTCGCCTGATTATCAATGTGGCGTGATGATGCCGTTAGAATAGAGGTATCTGAATAACGATGAAAATATTGATTATTTCCGGAAGCCCTCGTAAGGGTGGCAATACAGAATTGTTGGCTGAAGCTTTTGCCAAAGGAGCTTCAAAGCATCATCAGGTAGAGATAGTCTCTGTACGTGATTATAAGGTGAATCCGTGTTTGGGATGTAACGCTTGCTTCAAAACGAACGGACGGAGCAGCGAGAGCCATCCGAGCTCGCTCGAAGATGGCCGAGTCGTGACGGACGAAGGCGAAGCCAACGGCATCTGTGCTCAGAAGGAAGACATGTCCCCCATCTATGAAAAGATGAGCCAGGCAGATATGCTCGTCATTGCCTCGCCAGTCTATTTCTATGGCATTAGTGCTCAATTGAAGGCTGTCATCGACAGGTTACATAATCCCATTCGTGATTCGTTCCACATCAAGAAGATGGCATTGCTACTCGTTGGTGCCGCCACGCTGCCAGAATTGTTTGATGCTATTCTGACGGAGTATAACCTCTGCTTGAATTTCTTCAATATAGAGGATGCTGGTAAGGTACTTGTCAGGGGAGTCAAAGATAAGGGCGACATCAATAACACCGAAGCCCTGAATGAGGCATACAGATTAGGACTAACAACATGAAAATAGAACTTGCAACAATTGAGGATGTTCCTGCTCTGCTCGACTTGCAGCGCAAAGCATTTGGTCCTTTATGCGAGGAACTGGATTGGAAGGATGCTCCAGTCCTAACAGAATCATTGGAACATGCCTATGCTGATTTCTGGCAAGGCACGACTTTGAAGGTGCAGGATGGAGATGGACGCATCATCGGATCCGTTCATGGTATAGTGACAGATGACTCCCTATACATTGGTCGTCTGATGGTCTTGCCGGATTACCAACAACAAGGCATCGGCAAGCAGTTGTTCCGAGAGATTCAATCGCGTCTGCCACATAACCGCGCCTGGCTCTGTACATGCCAGCAGGTGCGTCCTCCATACGAATTCTATCTGCGTGAAGGATTTAGGCCATATAAGGATGAGACAGTCGGCCCTGGACTGACTTGGGTTTATATGGAGAAAATAATTTGTCTATTTAATACATAATTTATATTTGTAGAGAAGATGATGCTATTATCCTGGTATAAATAATTATCGTCATGGAAATATCAAATTGGTTTAAGGGTTTCGAGAAAGGTATAACACGGCTCTCTCCAGAGGAGCGGTCTGCATTCTTCTCGGAATGTGGGAAAAATTGTGTAAATGGCGGCACGCTTTCTGTTTACAAGAAACTCTATGAGGATGCCAAAGGGAACATGGATGTGTTCTTTCAGATGGCTAATGATTTGCCAGGAGTAAAAGGTGAGATCGTAGAGACAGGTCATGTTTATCGGCTTATCTTCTTAAAATGTACCTGTGAGTTGTGTAAAAAGGGATATGTCACTACGCCTTTGCTCTGTGAATGTTCACGCCAAAGTGTGATTTATTCGCTGCACAGTTTGTGGAAAGACAGAAACTTCACCGTAACGCTTTGTCATTCCATCTTGGGTGGTGGGACAGATGGTGAAATGAGAATAGAGGTCGATAGATGAAACAGGAAATAAACTCTCAAAAGAGTAACAGGGCGGAAGCATTCCGTATGTGGATGTCATCGCCCATGCCGATGGTGACATTGGTGAAGACGTTGGATGTTAGCCGCTTGGTAAAGGTCAGCAAAAAGAGCGGAATGAAGTTCACCATGCTGATGTGCTGGTGCGTAGGCCAGGCGGCAAGCCAGGTGAAGGAGTTCTATACGCTGCCTGTAGGCGGAAAGTTATACCACTACGACAAGCTTGCCATCAACGTCATTGTAGAGAACAGCAAGGGGGGCATCAGTTCCTGCGACATTCCTTTCACCGATGATTTACAGCAATTCAATCGCTACTACCTGTCGTTGACAGCGCAGGCAGCAAATGAATGTAAAAGTTCCTTCCTCGACGAGCACATGGTTATCGGCACATCTGCCATGATACAGACGGAACTCGACTGCATAGTCAACCAATACACCGACCAGTTCTGCAATCCAATGGTGATGTGGGGCAAGTACCGCAAGGGACTGTTCAAGACAACTCTGCCAGTATCATTCCAATTCCACCACGTTCAGATGGATGGTGGTCATGCTGCACGCTTCTTGGACATATTGCAGAAGGAAATGCTCCTTTTGTGTTAAATTGAAGTTAAAATCAATAAAACGTTTGACCCGTCCCTAAGGTCATACATTAATTTTGCAGTTGCTTAGCAAAACATCGCGCGATTATGAGTAAAATGAAATTAAAAATCGGAGAGTTCTCACAGATGATGCAGGTCACAGTAAAGACCTTGCGTCACTATGAGCAGAAGGGACTCTTGTTGCCTGACGAGGTGGACGAGTGGACGGGCTATCGCTACTATAGCCTTGATCAGATGCAGAAGCTGCAATCCATCCGCGACCTGCAACGACTCGGTTTCTCGCTTGACGAGATTAAGGATCTATATGATGACGTGTCTCATACACCCAGTGTCCGACAGCTGACTGAGAAGATCAAGGAAACGGAACAACAACTGAAGCAACTGATAGCCCGCCGTAACCGACTGCTCGACTGGAGGGACTCTCGCAAAGAAATGAAGACAATGGAAAAATTCAGTATTCAATCACTGCCCGAAATCATTGTGGCAAGTCATCGTGAAGTCATCCCCAACTATGCCGCCATCGGCCCCATGTGTTACGAGAAGATTGGTCCGGAGATGCAGCGTCTTGGCTGTAAGTGTCCGCCTCCAGGCTACTGCTTTACTATAGAGCATAACAAGGAATATACACCGACGGATATCGACATCGAGTATTGCGAACAGGTGGAGGAGATGGGCACAGATAGCGCCATTATCCAGTTCAAGCGTTTACCTGCTGTTCCCAAAGCCCTCTGCATGAAGCATGTTGGCCCTTACGAGCGCTTTTACGAATCTTACACC
>JAEEGI010006195.1_pt1 | contig 27082 bp, 15 predicted proteins | sample 8958751 | NCBI WGS metagenome assembly JAEEGI01 (sample SAMN16246545, study PRJNA631951) | gut metagenome | biome: gut microbiome; feature: rumen; material: KS-attached | host: Bos | place: Iran: Karaj | collected 2018-10 | reverse complement strand
CACCGACAAGAAGGACAAGGACTACGACATCGGCTACCGCGCCTACGTGTTCTACGGTTTCCAGCACTCGACGGCTGTTGAGCTCGACCAGAAGACCATGTACTCGAAGCGCGAGGGCACCGAACCCATCGACCCGTTCATCCCCGCCAGCAGCGCCGACGGCCGTCTGCTCGACAGGGAGGGCAGCGAGTACAAGGCCCTCTACAAGGGTCAGAACCCGCTCGACTTCAACTTCTTCGAGGCCAGCAGCATCCGTCAGGTGGGCAACAAATACGTCATGGTGTTCTCGGGCTACTCTGGCAAGGAGTACGGTCTTGGCAATACCAACTCGGCCCTGCGCTATGCCTTCGGCGACTCGCCCCTCGGCCCGTGGCGTTCCGGCGGCGTGCTGGTCGACTCACGTGGCGTCGTGCTGAACGAGGACGGCTCGAAGCTCATCACCACCAACTTCGCCCACAACACCCACGGCTCTATCCAGGAGATCAACGGCCAGTGGTACGTCTTCTACCACCGTCCGCCACGCGGCTTCGGCAATGCCCGTCAGGCTATGGTGGCTCCCGTGAAGATTACGTGGGACAAGAAGCCCGTGGCCAAGGGCGGTGTGGTCAAGATTACAGGCTACGATCCCTACGTGAAAGGTAATGAGTGGACGGCCAAGGCCAGCGATGGCAACCACTACACTGGTGCTGAGGTGACCAGCGAGGGTTTCCAGATTTTCGGTCTGCCACCTTATAATTATTATAGCGCCGGCTACGCCTGCTTCGTCTATGGTCCCAACGCCAACAACTGGATGCAGGACAACCACGACGTGTGGAACAACTCGATGGACCTGGCCGGCATCCAGAACGGCGGCATCGTCGGCTTCAAGTACTTCGGCTTCGGCGGCCTGGCCAAGGACACCAAGGGCGTGAAGGCCTTCGAGGGTACGAAAGCCGGCGACAACACAACACTCGGACTCAATCTGACGCCCAGCGGCAAGGGAGCCTTCAAGATTCACGTCAAGCTGGATGATCCTTGGAAGGGTCAAGAGATTGGTGTGATAGATGTGCCTGCAGATGCTGAACGTAAGGCAACGATGTATTATGCAGCCGTTCCAGCTGTAGAGGGTCTCACAGGCAAGCACGCCATCTACCTCGTAGCTGAAGGTCCCGAGGTACAGCAGCCCCAGCAGCCCCAGCGCGGACAGTTTGGCGGTCGTCGTCCGCAGGAGCCTCAGCGTCCGCAGGGACTCTTCGATCTCCACGGACTCAGTTTCTCAAAGGGTGCTGACCATAAGGCTCCCGTCGTGCCGCAGGTCACCATCACCGCCGACGGCCAGAAGCTGAACATCCCCACGACGCCCGTCCGCTTCAACGCCCAGAACGGCTTTGCCGAGCAGAACCGCTATCAGGTCTACGGCCGTCTGCTGAAGGGCAGCAAGCTGGAGGCCACTGCCGACGTGCCCGGCGTGAAGTTCGAGGTGAGCCCCATCATTGAGGGCCGTGCCACCATCAAGGCCACCTACAACGGTCAGACCAAGATCTTCCTGATCAACTGATTTCAGGCAAGAGCATACAATACGAAAATCCGCAGAAACCCTAGTTTCTGCGGATTTTTCATGTTTCAGCGTTGACGGGCAAGTCACTCTTTGGCCGTCAGTGAATGGATGACCTCCACTATGTCAAGGATATTGATCTGGCCGTCGCTGTTGGCATCAGCCTCGACTTCCCTGAAGTTGTTGTCCTTCAAACCCCCGGAGATAGGCGGCGCCAATAGAGCGTTCCCACGGCCTGGGACAAACGTTCCAAAGCCGTTGGAACGTCTGAAAGGCGGTGCCTTTTGCGCAAAACCCGCTGCCTTTTGCTCATAAACCAGCGCTTTTTGCGCAAAACCCGGCGGGTTTTGAACAAGACTTGCCCATCATCGTCAAGTGCAGGTTCTTTTTAGGCTTATGTGCTATATATAAGCATGGAAAACAACGAAAAATCGGGAGGCGATGCCGCTGGGCACGCCTCCCGATTGGTTATGTATTCCTCAATAGGGAATTAGTTTTGACTATTCACATTGAGACTGATTAGCATTTACTAGTTACGCAGTACTTATTCTTTAGGTTCGAACTCGTCCCAACCGTAGCCAAGACTACCAGCTGAAACAAAGTACTGAAGAGCAAGAACTACACCATTCTTGTTAGCGTTTGTATAGATGAAACAGCCATAGTCGGGATCGAAGGCATAGCTGTCATCGTCCTGCCAATAGCCAAGGTCACGCACGCTGATGGTACCATAGTCACCGTATGTAAACGGGGTAGTTTGCCCCTCAACACGGAAGTACTGCAGTTCACCAGTATCATCAGAACCTTTCTTCTCAGAAAGAGTCATTCGCAGGGAAGCACCGTAGCCATAGAGGTTCTTGAAACGATACTGTGTAGGATCACTCTCCAAATACTGAAGAACGGTAGCTGTTGTTTCTCCGACGCCAAGACGGCCCTGGGCACGTGCACTGAAATAATACGTACCTTTCGACACGTCAATCCAGTTGGGACCAGTGAAGGCAACAGAACTGCTTGACTTTTTACTACCTCCGACAGCCACAGCCGTAATGGTGTAAACACCCTTCATGCCGGTTGCAATAACTTCACCATACTTACCGCCAGTTTGCTCGTCTTTGTTCAACTGTACTTGTGTGCCATTTGCCACGACATAATCAGCGTAGGCATCGGTGTTCATGCCGCGTGCTTCCTTCTCTACTGTTTTTTCAGCTAAGTAATAGACTGCCTCTGTCTGCTGGTTAACAGCAAATCTCAAGTTCTGGTCAATGTCAGCATCGTAAGGCTCAACGACTGACGACTGAATAATGGCCACATGTGGCGCACTGTCGCCACCAGGCTCCGTGCCTTCATCCTCCGAGCAGGCAGTAAATGCGAGCAGGGAGAGAAGGCCGAATATTGTAGTTTCAAAATATCTTTTCATGTTTATCTGATATTTGGTTTGCTTGAATTAATATAATGCCAAAGTTTTGGTAGGCTTAGAAACCATACTTAGGAGAGTCGCCCTTCGGTGCTATCGGGGTGGGGTTATTGGTGCAGGCAGGATTGTTATTGGTCTCTGTCTGTACGATGCAAAGGCTCATCCACTGAGGAGTCGTCTCCACATTCCACTGATAGCCAGCCGGGTGGTTGGTACCCTCATAAGAACGGATGATACCCTTCTGCAAGCGCTTGATGTCGAACGTTGCGAAGCCTTCGCCCCATAGTTCAACACGGCGCTGCCACCACACTTCGTTTTGGAACTTGGAGGTGCTGTTGTTATAGTAAGCCTCCTCGTGGTGTCCGTACTCGTAGCTGGCGTCGCGGGTCTTGGCGAAGTCAGTCAGCAGCTGGATACCACGGTTCTGGTCCTGCATACCAGCGGCTTCAGCCTCTATGAGCTTCATTTCCTCAACGCGCATCAGGGGAACAGCCACCGTGAAGGCCTCGTACTGGTTTTCGTGGATGCCATCCTTAGGACGGAACTTTACGGGCATGCAACCTACTGTTCCGCGAGCCGACACAGCGTAACCGGTATTGTAGATGCCTAAGGGATCGTCAGAGTAGGGAGACAGAGCCTCGATAATGGCAGCCTGGCCTTCCTCGCTCTTTGGGTTTGCGTCACCAATCTTGTCGTCGATTGCCGGGTCAATCCAGCACATGCGGCGGAAGTCAGTTTCGGGAATGGTACTGAACAGGTGAGCGTCAATACGCTTCGGGCCGACATAGTTTGCTGAATAACCGCACTCAGAGGCCGACACCTCGATAATCATCTGTGAACCCCAGCTGGAGTCAGCGTCATTCTCAGTGATATTTGGGTCAGTAGAGCGGAAGATCAGGCCAAACATCCAAGCTTCGTTAGGTTTGTTAAAGCCATCCTTCTGCGACAGGTATTGATCCTTGCTCATAATCGTGTAGCCATTCTGAGCTTTCTTGGCATACTCTTCTGCCTTGGCCCAGTCCTCCATGGTCAGATATGCACGGGCTTTCAGACCGAAGACCACAGACAGGTCGGGTGTGTACACATCACTGCGCTTGTAGTTGGCCAGTAAAGTCTCAGCCTTATCCAAGTCTGCCAGGATAAATGCCCACATATCCTTGTTCGTTGCGCGGGGGTTGGCAGGTTCAGAAGTCGATTCCGTCACGATAGGAACAGTTTCGGCTTCTGTATTCTTGGCATAAGTTTCCGAAGCATACATACGGGCAAGGTCCATATAGAACATGGCTCGCATAGCATAGGCTATACCGGCACCGCTGGTCTGATTCTCGTTAGGTGTCTCGCCGGCAAGCGAAATAACGATGTTACAGTTCTTAATCCATTTGTAGTAGTAACGCCAGGGAAGCTGACAAACGGCATAGGTCGGGCCTAAACCCGTGCCGCAAGTGTACCATGTGGTGTACCACTCCGAGCCGGCAGACTCGCAAGCCATGTCCTGGCCCATAACGTCGCGCTGCAGGAAGAACGAGGGATAGCCGAAGTCCCAGGGATAGTGGCTGGAACCGCCGTATGTGAACTGTCCGTTAAGCGAACTGGTAAGCGAGGAAACGAAATTGTTAAATGCCTCGGGAGCCGCGGAGGCTTGGTCGGCCGTTACATAGCTCGTTTGTGGATCGATTTCCTTGATACAGCTGGTTGTGGCCAAGGTGAGTATGGCTAAAGCAGCTGCCGTATATGACTTAAATCTTGTTTTCATAATCTTTATCTAAAATACGTGAGTTCAATTATTCTTAGAATGACACCTGAATACCACCCATGATGGTACGCATCAGCGAGTAGGCTGTCAAATCCTCAGTTGCACCATAGTCATAGCGGGGGTCAAGTCCCTTGCGGGCACTCCAGAAACAGAGGTTCTCGCCAGTAGCATAGACGCGAATCTTGTCAAGACCAATCTTGGTCGTCATGTTCTTCGGCAATGTGTAGCCGACTGAGAACGACTGGAAGTTCAGATAGGCAGCACTGGCCAGGAAGCGGTCGCAGGTTGCTGTCGTGTACTTGTCACCATACTGGAAGCGGGGAATGTCGCTGCTGGTATTGTTGGGCGTCCACGATTTCAGCAGGTCAGTGTGGAAGGCAGAACCGGCATCACCGTCGTCAACCCAGTTGCCCATCAGACCAGCATACTGCGTATCATAGATTTTACCACCAATCTGATAGTCAAAATTCAGATTCACGTCGAAGCCGTAAGCAGTGACAGTCGTGCCGAAACCACCGTATGCCTTAGGCAACATAGACTCGCCGGCATAACGGGTAGCCTCGCCGATATTGGTTGTCGTGCCCGATTTCTTGGTACCGGCCTTTGCTGTATTGTTGGCAATGGGATTGCCGTTCTCGTCAAGTTTGCCTCCAAGTGGCGACAGGTCTTCATCGTACCAATAGAGTGCCTCACCGTTGTCGTTGACACCAGCATATGAGTATGTGAACGGGCAGTAGAGCGAGCCGTCCTCTTCATACCACATTTGCACCGTTCCATTGCTGGCACCGCTACTGACAGGAATCCATGTCTCAGCGAAGCCGCCGTTGACCTTGATTTTGTTCTCGGGAAGCTTCAGGATTTTCTCCTTGTTGTGGGTGATATTGAAGTTCACGTTCCAGGTAATGTCCTTCGTGCGGATGATGTCGCCGCTCAATGATAATTCCACACCGTAGCTGCGCTTGTCGCCGATATTGGAATAGTAGCCTGTTGCTCCGAAACTCTCAGGAACTGAGAACCAGAATAGCAGGTCGGTAGTCTTCTTGTTGTAGTATTCAATGCTACCGATAAGGCGATTCTTGAACAATTGGAAGTCAAGACCAACATTCAACGCAGTAGTCGTCTCCCAAGTGATGTCCTTGTTACCGATACGCGAGAAACTCGGAGTCATCTGTGTGGATGATGCCGGAGATAGGTTGTAGATGTCGGTGTAAGACCAGGAGAAGGGAAGTCCATCGTTACCTGTCTGGCCTAACGAAACCTTTAGCTTTAACTGGTCAACCCAGCTGACGTTGAAGAAGCTTTCCTTGTTGATGAGCCAGCCGGCACCGACGCTCCAGAACGAACCCCAGCGGTTGTCCTTGGCAAAGCGGCTGGATGCATCGCGGCGGAACGAGGCGTCAGCGAAATAACGCTCATCATAGTTGTATAGTACTCGGCCAAAGTAACCCTCCACGTTGTATTCAGAGGTATAAGAACTAGACTTGTACTGGTTGTTGGCGGCAGCATTGATTTCCTTCACGTCGGGAGTGAACAGACCTTGAGCAGTGGCAGAGAGATAGGTGGTCTTCGAATCGTACCACTCATGGCCGGCGATGGCTTGAAGTGCATGCTTGTCGAAGAGCCTATTAAAGTTCAGCGTCTGGACGTGATTCTGACGGTATGAGTCAGACTGGCTCTTGCCGATCTCGCCGTTTACGCTGACTTTCGGACCATAGAGCTGGCTCTCGTAGTCAGAGAAGTTGGTATGTCCCCAAATAATGGTGCTTGTGGCGTTGAAGCGCAGCCAGTCGGTGAACTTAATGTCTGCTATGCCTGTTGCATTCAGTTGGTTGAACTGGCTATTGACATCGTTGTAGAGGTTAGAGCCAAGCGGGTTTCCTGTCTGAAGGAATGCACGGGCATTGGGATAGTCAGTGCCGGGGCGGCCGTAGTCATACTGCGGGTTGCCGTTGGCATCCGTGCGGATAATGGGATTGCCGTTGGCATCGAGAATACGCACGTAGATAGGATAGATGGGAGCAATACGTGTGGTGTAGTAGCTCAGGTTGGTCGAACCTAACTGATACTCGTCATTGTTCGGGTTGCTGACGGTCTTGCTGTGGACATAGCCGACGCTGGCACCTACATGGAGCCAGTTGGTCAGGTCGTGGTTGACCTTCAGTCGGGCGGTGAAACGGTCATAGCTGGAGTCGTCGATGATACCGTCTTCTTTCAGGTAGCCGCCAGAGATGTAGTAGTCGCTCCTGTCGGTACCACCGCTCATGTTCACCTCGTATTCCTGACGGAAACCGTTCTTATAAGCAGCGTCCGTCCAGTCGTCGGGCTGATACCAATAGGTCTCCCCGCCTTTTGTCGTTTGAGCGTAGCCAAGTGTGGCTTTAGAATTGAGCTTTCCGTTCATACCTATAAGTTGCTCACCTTCGGGAACAGTATAGACTTGATAACCCAGAGCTTTAATCAAACGCTCGTTGGCATTCTTGTTGGCATCGGCTGCTGACATTCCCATACCATAGAAGTTCTGGTTGTAAAGGCCAGCATAGGCCAACTCATAATACTGTGCAGGGTCTGTTATCTTGTCGTACTCTTGTACGGCGCGACTGTTAGAACCCCAACGCATGTTCACATTAACCTTAGGAGCCTGCTTATTACCTTTCTTAGTTGTAATCAGAATGACACCTGCGGCACCGCGGGCACCATAGAGGGCGGCAGAAGCAGCATCCTTCAGCACGGAGACCGACTCTATGTCCTCCTGGGCGATGTTGCTCAGTGAAGCGGGATAAGGAGCTCCGTCGACGATAATCAGCGGGTCGGTTGAAGCATACATCGAAGCGATACCGCGGATGTTAATCTTACCCTCGGCAGCGCCTGGCGCACCCGATCCACCGCGAATCTGGAGGCCTGGTACAGAACCTGCCAGTGCATTGGCTACGTTAGTAGTCACGTGAGCGTCCAGCTCCTGGGCACCTACCATGGTGGCAGAACCCGTGAACGAAGACTTCTTTTGCGTTCCGTATGCCACAACAACCACTTCGTCGAGGGCGCGCTGGTCGCTGGTCAAAAGGATACGCATGTTGGGTCGAGCGCTTACTTCGATAGGCTCCATGCCCACGTAAGTGATACGGAGGTTTTTCTTACCCTCGGGCAGTGTCAGTGAAAACTGACCGTTAGCGTTAGTCACAGTACCGACGTTGGTTCCCACAACGAGGACGGACGCGCCAATGACAGGTTGCCCGTCTTCTTGAGACACTACGGTACCGTTGACCTTTGTCTGGGCCAAAGCCGTTCCCAAGCTCAGGAAGAGGCAGGCCAAAAACACAGTTAGTCTTTTTTTCATAATCTCTCTCGTTTTGTTTGTTTATAAATAGAATTTAGTCTTTCAAGGTGCAAAAATAAAACAAAATTTTTAAAAAGAAGAAAAACTGCCAAGTTTTTTCACTTTTTTCTTCAATTTGTTTAGAAAGTGTTGCATTTGACAAGCTTTTTGTGGCAAAATGTACAATTAAATGGGGGCGTATCGCACAACGATACGCCCCCCCCTATTTTCGGGTAATACATTGTTATTTACGGTAAAGCTTAAAGCTTGTAGGCATGTTCTTGCGCACCTTCGGCATCATGCGACCAGTGGCTGAGCGCTGGCGGACCGTCTTGCGCGAGGCATCGGCAGCAGTAGCCTTTACGAGCGTGGCGGTACCACCGGCAGGAATCTCCCACCACCAGCCTTGAGTATAGCCGGGATCGGTGGCCATCACGCAAAGGTCGGCAGAAACCATGCCTTCGGGCGTAATGTCAAAGATAATGAAGTCTTGCTGTGACGCGCTCATGATGAGATTGCCATAGTCGCCCTCGTCAGGATCGGTCAGCGTACCGAGCTTCTGGCTGTCAAAGATGTAGAGCTTGCCATCCTCGACGTAACCGTAGATTTCGTTATCCGGGACATAGAAGCCCTTCAGCACGACATCGCCCTCTTCAGCGTCCTCGCCAGTATATTCCTCAATGGTGAAGTCGCCCAGGTTATACGTATCGCTACCAGTCCAGTAGAAGGTGTAGGTGCCGAAGAACGGGTCTTCCTCCTGCGGCTGCTCTTCAGGACTCTTCACGGCCTCCTGAGTGACGGTAATAGTCTTGGTAATATCCAGGGACTTCACGGTGACAGTGCCTTCACGGGCTTCACCGGGATTCTCGGCGACGCTTACGGCAAGCGTATCGGCCGCGTCATTCAGCACACAGGTAATCCAGTCGGCATCAGCCGTGGCGGTCACGGGGCGGGAGTGTTCAATGAGAACAACCTGCGTTCCGCCTTCACCGGGCAGCGTGACAGCGTTCTTCTCTAATTTGAACAAGATGGCGTCCTGAATAATCTGGATGGTATCCTTCACCGTACCGGTCTGGATGGCAACTAAGCCGGCACGCTCTGACTCCGTGTCGTTCGAAGCGGCCACGATTTCAACCATGCTTGTCTGGCTGTTGAAGGTGGCTGTCAGCCAGTCGGCCAGACTTGAAACGGTAGCACCGGCCGTCTGGGCCACGGGAACGCTGACCTGAGAGTTGGCAGTGTCAGCAACGCGATACACGTAACCATCGGCAAGGCCATAGATAATACCGCGCTGAGTGACATTGACCTCCTTGACGGCGGTGGCAGATTTCAGCACGACATTTGTTGAACGGCCTTCGAGCTTGTCGTTGGCGGCAACGGTCAGCGTGACGGTATTTCCGTTGACGGCAGCTGTCAGCCAATCGGCATTAGAGGTCGCTGTGATAGACTCAGCAGTATTGACGACGATAGAGCCCGTTCCACCTGCTGCCTCGAAGAAGGCGTCAGCGCTCTTCAGCGAAAGCTGTGCGGGGGCGGTGTAGGTCGGATCGTCATCGCTGCAGGACGTGAAGGAAATCACGCCTGCCAGCAATATCATGAAGCTTAATAACTTTTTCATATACAATAATCATTTAATCGTTAAACGGATCAAGATTCTCGTCCCAAACCTTGATGACATTGTTTGGCATGTCATCATCGGCAAGTTGAATCCATGTAGGCGACTTCGGGTTGTCGCATGTCAGCGTGAAGGTTCTTTCGAAAGGAACCACACTGCCGTCTTCGGCAAGCTCTGTGCTACAGCCGAACGGAGCCACCATATAGAAGAAGGCGGCATTCTTGGGATTGATATACCAGTCGCCATTGCTCTGGTTGCCCTTGGCATTATACACAAGCTTGACCTTGTCTTCACCAACCAGCTGGTACTTGAAGCCAATGACACCACCGTAGCCGCCGCTGTTGAAGGTGAAGCCCCAATAAGAACCGTTCTTGCCAAAGTAGAAATAGTAAAGCTGCTCACCCAGTGCAGGCATGACCTGAGTCTTGATAACATTCCACAAAGGCATACCGAATTCGCCCATGTTGCTCATGCTGCAGGCCCAGAGGCCATTGACCAAGGTAGAGTTGATGGGAGGCACAATGCCGTTCAGCACAATATTGGCATCGGTGGTGCTGGGGAAGTCGTATGTGCCGGCAACATGCTTGAACCCGCTGATCTCCTTGCCGTTGATGGTGATAGGCTCGTAGAACTCGATACCGGTGTTGCTCACCACGTAAGGCACATTGATGGTAGTGTCGGTGGAGGCAGTCGTATAGGTCATCTCGAAGTTGCGGTTCGACTTGACGATGGAGACCTCGGTGGTGTCCACCTTCATCTTATACTCGGGGAAGTTCATGTCATCCTCGACGCCATTGACCGCCATAATATACTCAGCCCACTTGTCGTCCTTACAGGGAACCATGGTGGCATAGTTGCCGCTCCTCTTGCCCTTCAGGACAATCTTCTCGGGTGAGACGGAGATGAACTCAAAGTCGTAGTCGCCTCCCCAGCCCTCTCCGGCTGAGCCTAAGACGGGGTCGGGTGTGGAGAACTTATGGAAGATTTCGTTGTAGGTGTCGAACGACAAGACGACGCCGGCACTCTGCGTAATCTTGTAATAGCTCTCGGCAGAAGCCTCTGGCTCGTCAATGTCGCTGGCAGCCGTCACCTTGCCATCGGCGGTGAACTTCAGAAAGACATTGTATCCGCCATACGTACGATAAGGTGAAGGATAATACTTCATCAGCCAACCATTCCCTGCTCCGGCAAGAAGTTGATAGTTGGCAGCAATGGCCTCCTCGGCTCTCTGAGCTGAGGGCTTGTCAAAGGTGTCTTCCTGGTCCTTGAGACAAGACGTCAACAAGCCAAGGATGGCAATACCCAATAATATTTGTATTTTCTTCATGTTGCTTCTTAATTAAGTGTTTGCAAATCTAACATGGTAACGTTGTCGGAGCGGCGCTGAACGATTTCGCGCAGCTTGTCGAGGTCAATCTCCCAGGCGGTCTTCAGCCAGTCGCGCACGATGTCAAGCTTAGTCTCGATATAGCCGCGGCCGCTGCGGTCGATGTCGGTGCTCGTAACCGTTGCTATGCCGTCGGCCTTCAGCTGGGCCTCCTCAGGCTGTACGCCATAGTAGGCCTTCTCGATGCTTGCGCCTGCAGCAGTCGTTCCTTTGTAATTGAACTTTACTGCCTTCTCGAGCTGCTCGTTCCACCAAGCCTGGTCGTGAGTGATGTAATTGGCGATGATCTCGACGAAGTCTTCCTGGGTCTCACGGCTGGCATAGTCAGTGATGAAACCGAGGGCAAGCCACTCGTTCTCCTCAAGGTTTACCCAGCTCTCTGACTGATAGTTGGCAGCCGAAACCTCGTTGAAGTTGACGGGGTAGGGCTTGGTCTGGTGCAGGATGTGGGCAAACTCATGGTGCATGGTCTTGAAGAACCAGTAGTTCAGGAACTCGATATCGGGGTTCTCGTAGTCGATGTTGTTGACGTTGTAGAGCGTAATCTTCATGCCGCCCTCAGCGACGCCGAGCGTCACGGAACCATCGGAGTTGTAGCCGTAAGAGCCGACGAAGTGCATGATCTTCGGACAGTACTGGCGAATGAAGTCGCGCCCCTTGAGCTCCTCGTACGACTCGAGCCACAGATACTTGGTCAGTTTTGCGAGTGCGATGGACTTGTCGTAGCGGGCAGGGGCGAGGTTCTTGGACTCGTCGCTCTCCTTAAACTCAAAGCGGTATTTCAGCTGGATGTTGTAGGGCTGCTGATAGTTCACCTCCAGCCACTTGTCAAGCTCTGTAGGATTTGCTGTCGTCTCGTCGGGGAAGATGCTCTTCTCGTCGAGGCTGTCCTCGCTGCATGATGCCATCAGGAACATGGCACCCGCTGCTAAAAGATAATATCTTATTTTCATAATGCTATTCCTTTCTTATTATTTGTTACGTGGATTGGGGGTCAAACCGGCAGAAATCACGTCGGCAGGCAGCTGCAGGGCACGGCGCGGGTCGTCGAGCAGCAGCAGGTCGTCGGGCTGACCCTCGCGGTTATGGGCAATCTCGATGCCCCAGCGCTTGATGTCGCACCAGCGACCGCCTTCCTGCATCGTCTGGCAGCGGCGCATGTGGAGGATGAACTGGATCATGTTCTCCTGGTCAGAGCCTTCCTTGTCGATGGTGAATCCTAACGGGTGGAGGTGCTTCTTGGCAGAGCCCTTCTCGGCACTGGCAGCAATAGGACCGCCGTTGCCGTCGTCCATGTACTTCATGCCGGTACCTTCTTCCTCGTTGTATGTGCCGTAGCGCTGGTTGACCAGTTCCTGGGTAGCCTGCAAACCACTGCCAGTGTTGGTCGACAGCCAGAGGTTCATGTCCTTCAAGGCATTGGTCAGGTCGCCCTTCACAGCGTAAGCCTCGGCACGACAAAGCAGCGTCTCGTCGCCACAAAGCTGAACATAGACGTTGCGGCGATAGCCGACACCGTTCACCTTGTCGGTGAACTCAAAGTAGCCAAAGTATTTGGAAATGTTCAGAGTCTGGACGGGTCCCCAGCAAGAATGCGACATATACAGGCCTACGTTTACAGGCGAGTCCCATGCCCCCCAGATACCGGGAGCACGATAGGTCTCAATTCTGGTAATATTGGTCTGGTCATGGCCATAGCGCGCACCGAGGTTCCAGGCACCAAGGATGTAGCCACTGCTCGATGCTGCTGTTTGCAAGAGGAAGTTGGCGTTCTCGCTGGCATTGATGTATGCATTGCAGCGGGTCTCATAGTCTGATGCCGTTTCCACGACAAGATGATACCAGTTACGCAGGAAATTGGCAGGATTGCTGCCCAAGGCGGCATTGGCATACTCGATACACTTGTCCCACTTCTGGTAGAACAGGTTGAAGCGGGCTGCGAAGGCGTATGCGGCATTCTTGTTGAAATGATACTTGGGTGCCGTATAGATCTTGTCGTTGATCAGGGGCAGACCCTCGTCAATGTCATCGCTGATATGCTTGTAGAGCTCAGCCATCGTGCCACGCTGGTAGTCGGGCTTCACCTGAGTCTCGGGGGCCAGGGAGTAGGGCAGGCCCATGTCCTTGTCGGCTGTTGCGGGGTTGTAGCCCAGACAGAACACATTGGCCAGCTGGAAGTGGGCCCAGGCACGGCAAAGCAAAGCCTCGCCACGATAAGCACTCAGGCTGGCAGGATTGCCCATGTCTTCAATAGCCGCCAGGGCCTGGTTGGCGTGTGCTGCAGCCATGTAGCAGGCATCCCATACGGACTGGGCGGCATCGTTTTGGGTACTGGTCTGGTCTTTCCAGAGATAAGCCTCTTCCTGCTCCAACTCTTCAAAGTCGTAAGAGGTACCGTTGTCACGGGCGTTGTCTGACGACATCTCCAGTATCAGGTTGGAGTTGTTGCCGGCGTAGGCACTGACCAGCAGTTTGGATATTTTATCCTCGGTATTCACCTCTGCACGGTCATCGGGCACCTTGTCAAGGAAGTCGTCGCAAGAAGTCAGTGCCAGTAAGCTGGTAGCAAAGATATATACTAAATTTAGCTTTTTCATATTTCTTCTGTCATTAAATTGTATGAGATTAGATACCCAATTTCAGCGTCATCGTGAACTGCTTTGGCATAGGAGCAGCCACACCACCAGTGTTGAAGAACTCCGGATCCTGACCGTTGAGCTTCTTGTCGGCGTAAATCAGGAAGAGGTTGGTGGCCTGCAGCTTCAGCGAGAGATTGTTCAGCTTCAGAGGTTCGACCAGCGTCTTGGGGAAGTCGTAGCTCAGCGAGATTTCCTTCATGCGGATGAAGTCGCCCTTGGCAATACGCTCCGTCGAGTAGTTGTAGGCGTTGTAGGCGCGGCGCAGGTAGGAGTCGTTCTCGTCCAGGCGCTTGTCGGCTATGACAGGAATGTTGGTAAATGCCTCGTCGCCAGCCTGAGTCCAACGGTTCTTGAATTCCTTAGGCATAGCGTCGAGGTCGGAATACCTGCGCGAGAAGACAGGGTCAAGACGCACCACATTGCCGAATGCGTAGGTAATGAAAACGTTCAGCTTCAGCCCCTTATATTGGAATACGTTGCCAAACGATCCGGTCACTGTGGGGTCAGTCGGACCCTCATAGATGAGGTAGTCGCGATTCTCGCGGTCCTGGAAGTTGAAAGTGCTGACGGTCTCTTCGCCCATCTCGTTGATGAACGTGGGCAGACCCTCGTCGTTAAGGCCCTTGAAGTCGATGGAGAACAGCGAACGTACGGGATAGCCTTCGAGTGTGAAGCCAGTGCCGGAAATCATGTCGATGATACGGGCCTTGGTGTCAAGTTCCGTCACCTCGTTCTTGGCATACGAGAAGATGAAGTCGGTGTTCCACTTGAAGTCCTTGCTGACGATGTTCTTGGTAGAAAGGGTGAACTCGACACCATGCGACTTCATTGACGCCACGTTGGCATACTTCACGGTCTGGCCGCCGATACCCATCGTGTTGATCGTGCCGATCAGGTCATAGTTGTTACGCTTATACCAGTCAAAGGCGAAGTTGATGCGGTTGTTCAGGAAGCCGAGCTCTGCACCGATGTTGAACTCATGCTTCTTCTCATAAGTCAGCTCGCTGTTCTCAAGGTCGTAGATTTCCAGGCCGCTCTCACCGACATTGGTGAAGGGGCGCCAGGGGTTGAAACTCTGGATAATAACCTGAGAGTTGGAAACGGACGTAGGACCGCGGTCACCTGTCAGAGAATAAGAAGCCTTCAGCGTGAAGTTGGACAGCGTATTCTGGAAGGTGTCGTGGAACCAGGCCTCCTCGTGGGCATTCCATGCACCTGAGATGTTCCAGGTCGGCAACCAGCGAGCCGAGCGGCTCTTACCGAGCTTGTTGGTACCCTCGTAGCGCACGGTTCCGTTCACGGTGTAGCGGCCCTTCCACGAATAGGTGGCGTTGGCGAAGAAAGCGGCTGACCTGCTATTCGTGTTGGTTACGGTGAAGTAGGCGGCGTTCTCTTCCTCGGTCTGCTTGAAGTAGCGGTAGTCGTACTTGGCCAGCATACCCATGTCGTACTGCATGCCGACACCGTTGAAGAATGTCTTGCTGCGCTCGACGTTGTTCACCTCCATACCACCGAACAGGTTGACGATGTGGTCTTCGTTGAACACGTCGTTATAGTTGGCCGTGGCACGGAAATCCCAACTGTTCATCTTGTACTTGGTCTGACGATAGAATCCGCCGTAAGGAACCACAGATACCTTCAGGCTGTTCTCAACATCAGGATCGCTGTAGAGCCATGGGTTGTTGTCACGCATGGTGGCATCGTCCATTGCACGGAATGCCATGGCCTGGTTGGAGCCGTCCTTGATGTAGTGGTCCTGTGAGGTTGTAGAGTACTTATAAGCGCCAAGTACGGACAGGGTGACCTTCTGGATGGGCTTGTACTGCAACTCAGCCTGGAAACGGGTGTCGACGACGTCAAGGTCCATATAGTTGTTGTCCAGCTCATTGAGGATGTTGAACGGGGCATAGTTGCGGACATAATATTGGTCAGCAGCCAGCGTGCGTGACGTATTCATCGAATAGCTATAGGGGTTGATGTCAAAGTCGCGACGGACCTCACCATATACCGGGTCGATGTCGGAAGCCAGTGTACCGGGAGCCTGCTGCTTACGATAAGAAGCATTGCTGATCAGGTTGATGGTGACTTTCTTGGAGATATTGTAGTTGGCATTGATATTGCCAGTGTAACGCTCCACTTTGCTCTTCTTGTACCATCCCGGATCGTTCATCAGCGAGAACGAAGCGTAGTACTGAGCTTTTTCCGTACCAGACGAAAGACTGATAGAATGGTTGTGCTGGATTGTGTTATTGAACAGCTCGTCAAACCAGTTCGTGTTGCGGTACTCTGCCTCACGCAGATAGGCGGTGCGTGCTGCATCGGTATTGGGCATGGCGAACTGACCGGTAGTCTCGTCGTAGGTGTTGATCAGGCGGTACATCTTGCCGTAGACACCGCTCTCAGAGGCACGGTAAGTCTCGGCCATGTTCAGCCATCCGCCTTTTTCCATCTCACGATAGACCGACATCTGCTCCTGAGAGTTCATGATGTTGAAGTTTGAATAGCTGGGCTTCAGGCGCATCGTGTACTCACCGGTATAGCTGATACGGTTTGAACCAGCCTTACCTTTCTTGGTGGTCACGACAATCACACCGGCCATCGCGCGCGCACCATATATAGAGGTGGCGGAACCGTCCTTCAGAATCTGGAACGACTCGATGTCGTCAGAGTTCAAACCGGCAATGGCCGAAGAAATCAGCGTCTCGGCGTCACCGCTCGACAAATCGTCGGCATCCACTTCGGTCACGTCCTCCATAATGACACCGTCGACAACCCACAGCGGTTTCGACGAACCGTAGATGGAGGTAGCACCACGGACACGGATCTTGGGGGCTGTACCGAACGTACCGCTGACGTTCTGCACGCTGACACCGGCAGAACGGCCTTCCAGTGAGCGCGAAATATCGGCAACACCGTTTAGCTTGGCGTCTTCTGCTGAGATTTTCGTTGTCGCACCGGTAAACAGCCGTCGGTCGGTCTTCTGCATACCCGTGACGACAACCTCATCAAGAGCCTGACCATCGGGGACAAGCTCGATGCGCATCGTGCTCTGGGGGTTAAGTACTTGTGTGGCCATGCCGATGTAGCTCACGCTAATCTTTTTCCCCTGGGGGACGGTCAGCGAGAATCGGCCGTTCACATCTGTAACGACACCGGTCTTGGCTCCCTGGACTACTACCGAAGCACCGATAACGGGCTCGCCGTCGTCCTGGGAGACGACAGTGCCGCTAACCTTAGTCTGGGCAATTGCTCCCCCTAAACACAGGAAGAGGACTGCCAGCAACAGAGTTAGTCTTTTCTTCATAATTCTCTCTCTTTGTTTAATTTTTTAATGATAAAGTGCGCAAAGGTAACATATTTTTTAAAAATAAACGAAGAAAAGGGTAAAAAACGTCTTTTTACCCTGCATTTTGTTAATTTACTTCAATTATGCTACTCTCCGTTACTCCCACTTGATGATGGGCGGAGCGGGGCGACGATGCCATGGCGACAGGCTGCGGGTGGCGTACCGCCAGCGGGTGGGCTTGTGCTGCTCGTCGAAGGCGGCGAACTCGTCGAGCGAGGACGTGGGCTTGTCTTCGCCCAGCAGCCGGATGCGGTCGTAGATGGCCTTGCGACTCGGAGCGTTGAAGGGACTCTGGTTGCTTCTCATCATGCTCTCCACGGTGGGACGGTAGATGCCCATGGTGTAAGTGAACCCACCTTCGTAGATGCCGATGCTCTCGGAAGCGAAGCTGCTCTCGCCGATGAACTTACTCCATGGCACCTTGTCGGTGGCGTCGTTGGTGTCGACGTTCAGCATCCAGTCGTACTTATGGTAGACCTGCAACTGGCGTGCCACGATGTCGGCGGGTGCTCCGTTGTAGTCGTAGCCGTACTCGTCGGCAAGTTTGGCCAGGCCGTGACCGATGGTCTCGTGGACGAGCACCTGGCGGAACTCTTCGCTATCGATGCCGTCCATGAGGGTACAAAGCGAGATGGCGTATTGGCGGGGAAGGGCAGTCCGCTCGTTGAAGAACAGGCTGGTTACACCGTTGTGACTCTTGCTGTTGACAATGACCACGGCCAGCGAGTTCTCGAAGTCAATGCTGTCAACCTTGCGGACGTACTCGTCGACTTTGTCGGCGTTGAATGCAATCTCTGAGTTGATGAAGCTCGGAACAGTACTGAATGCGGTGCTGTACTCCTCGCCAACGGCATCGTTTCGGGAAACAGCGGTGACGGCGTAGACATTGAAGTAGTCGCGCATCGACTTGACGGGCTCCTCGCTGAAGATGTTTTCCATAGTCTGCTTCATCACCTGGGCGTATGTGCTGTCGCTGATGTGCTTGTCGGCAAAGCCGTCGCCCATGAGCACCACGGCGATGCCCTTGCCAACAGTAGCGCGCTGGAGCAGCGTGACGGTGCCGTCGTCCGTGTAGTCGGCCGACACGTAGTCGCTGTGCACGCCGTTCTGAGAGACGTAGGCGGTGTCCAGCCCGATGAAAGAGCCGTTGTCGGTGGGCATGGTCAGTATGTAGACTGCCGTGCGGCTGTTGCCCGTGAGATTGGGCGACACAGTCAGTTCCTCAGTCTTGCCCGACCATTCCGTCCGGGTAAAGCTGCTCTCCGTGGGCCAGCTGATCCAGTCGGTCTGCGAATAGCGTATCTGCAGGTTGTCGCCAGGCTCCAGGTTGCTCTTGAAGCTGAGCTGCAGCTTGCCGCCCCCGGCCGACACGGTGTGTTTCTTTTTGTCGAAGATGGCATACTTGCCGCTCTGTACCACCGTCACGTTGCGCCGTCCCGAACCAGACGTGATGGTGAGCGACGTCGACCGTGTGCTCTTGGTCTTGTTAGTGGCAGCGGTGGTAATCTTGATGGTGTTCTTCCCACGACTCCCTTTACGCGGCGAGAATGTCAGCCAGTCGGCCTGGCACGAGGCTGTCCAATCGCCCGCCGATTCGAAGGTGAGCTCCTTGCTTTGGTTGACGACAGGATATAACTCCACCACGCTCCCCGATGTGAGCGTGATGGAACTATTGCCGTCGTCCTCCTCGCATCCTGCCATCAGGAGCAGGCATAGCAGCAGGAAAAGGCATTGCTGGGTAATCTCCTTACTCCTCAACTCCTCAACTCCTCAACTCCTTACTCCTTACTCCTCAACTCCTCAACTCCTTACTCCTCAACTCCTCAACTACTTCACCAGCACCACCAGATACTTGCTCGTCGACCAGAACAGCATGGGGTCGGTGATGCGCAGTACGTACTGCTTGTTGGCGTCGCGCTGCAGCGTGTACGAGCTTGACGGATGTGCTGTCAGCATCTTGGCTGATGAGCTGTAGAGCTTGATTTCCTTGTCGACGCGGATGTCAATCTTTGTGAAATACTCCTTGTTGAAACTCGACTGGAGTACCTTGCCGTCGACAAGAATCTGCTGTTCTTTCAGCTCATCCTTCGTACCAAACACGAACCAGGCCGTGTGCAGCTGCTTGTCCTGCTGCGAGATGGTTTCGGCGCGCTGATTTGTCTCCGTCGTCAGCTCCTTGACATCCGTGTTCAAGTTGGCCACCTGCTCGTCGAGTTCCATGATTTGCACGTCCTTCTCGTCCAACTGTTCGCGAAGGGCAAGCATCTGCTTCTCGCTCTCTTCCAGCTGCTGGCTCATGCTTTCGACAAGCTTGCGCAGGGCGTCGCTTTTCACGCTGCTCTCGCGCAGCTGCTGTTTCAGCTTGTTAATCAGCTCCTTGTTCTGCTTCATCGTGGTTTGGATGAACTGGATGTTCTCACGGATGCGCTGCTTGGAATTGGCACCCTCGCCCTGCTGGGCCACGGCAACGCGGTTCTCGGCCTCGGAAATCTGGCGGAAGCCTTCTTCAATCTCGCTAAAGGTGCTCAGCATGTCGTTGATCTCGTTGTCCTTCTGGGCAATAATCTGGTTAAGGGAGTCTACCTTGGGGTTGCCGGCTAACTCTACTTTCGATGGTTTCTCGTTGCAGCTGACCATGGCCAGCACGCAAACGGCAAATACTACTAATTTCTTCATGATTGTGATAATTTATTTAATTTTCTGTCTTTTCAACCTTCTTTCCTGCTAACACGATGACAAACTCGCCCCGAGGCTCATGCTCCTTGAAATGGGCGATGACCTCGGCCAGCGTGCCACGGACGCTCTCCTCGTGTACTTTGCTTATTTCGCGACTGACGCTTACCTGACGGTCGGCGCCATAGGCTTCGGCAAACTGCTCCAGCGTCTTCACTACACGGTAGGGCGACTCGTAGAAAATCATTGTCCGCTCCTCGTCGGCAAGGCTGCGGATTTTTGTCTGGCGACCTTTCTTCTGAGGCAGGAATCCCTCGAATGCAAAGCGTTCGCAGGGCAGGCCGCTGCTGACCAGTGCCGGTACAAAGGCGGTCGCACCAGGCAGACACTGCACCTCGACACCGGCTCTGACGGCCTCGCGCACCAAGAAGAATCCCGGGTCGCTGATGCCGGGCGTGCCGGCATCGCTGATGAGGGCAACGGCTTCGCCTGCCAACAGGCGGGCGACGATGCCTGCCGTCGTGCCATGCTCGTTGAACTTATGGTGGGACAGCAGCTGGTTCTTGATGTCGAAATGCTTCAGCAGAATGCCCGACGTCCGGGTATCCTCGGCCAACACCACGTCCACCTCTTTTAATATACGGATGGCCCGGAGCGTCATGTCTTCCATATTGCCAACAGGCGTCGGAACAACATAAAGTATTCCCATACAGCCCGCAAATGTAGTAAAAATATCAAAAAGAACAAAAAAAGTTGCCCGTTTCTTTGCAATTTTTAAAACGTATTTGTAATTTTGCACTATGAACAACAACATAAATGGCGAAACTCACCGTCCCGGCCGTATCGAGGTCGTCTGCGGTTCAATGTTCTCGGGGAAGACCGAGGAACTCATCCGGCGGCTGCGCCGGGCACAGTTTGCAAAGCAGCATGTGGAGATTTTCAAGCCTGCTATTGATACGCGCTATTCCGACGAGGATGTTGTCAGCCACGACCAGAACCACATACACTCCACACCTATTGATTCGTCGGCCAGCATACTCCTGCTGTCAAGCGACATTGACGTTGTGGGCATCGACGAGGCTCAGTTCCTTGACGACGGACTGCCCAGCGTCTGTAACGAACTGGCTAACCGTGGCATCCGCGTCATTATTGCCGGCCTTGACATGGACTTCCGTGGCCAGCCCTTCGGCCCCATGCCCGCCCTCTGTGCCATCGCCGACGATGTCACCAAGGTACACGCCATCTGTGTCAAGTGTGGTTCGCTGGCATACGTCAGCCACCGCACTGTTGCCGGCGACCGCCGCATACTGCTTGGCGAGACCCAGGAATACGAGCCTTTATGCCGCGAATGCTATCAAAAAGCGCTGCAAGACAAAAAATCATCCGAATAAATTTGGCTAATTCGAAAAAACATCGTACCTTTGCACCCGCTTTACAGCAAAACATGGTTGATCCGCTAGCTCAGTAGGTAGAGCACCGCCCTTTTAAGGCGGGTGTCTTGGGTTCGAACCCCAAGCGGATCACTTTAGAAATTCCGCAAGAAACTGATGTTCAGTCGCTTGCGGTTTTTTGCGTCTATGAAATGTAACCAACCATATACATATCCACCACCAAGATCTTAAAGACATATATGTATATATCCGTCAATCCGTCACCTTTGCCCTATACGCCTCATTCTGAGTGTGTTACGTGGTGACGGATGATGGTGACGGGTGACGGATGGCTACAAGCTCCAACGGCTGTAATGATTCACGGGCGGTGAACAATAATTCACCGCCCGTGAACATTTGGCACAGAGGTATGACGTACGGGAATGCGCGTAAGCGTATCCGCTTTAGCATCTAACCTTGGCCATAGGTAGCCTTCCATCTGTCAGGCAGCAGTTCCCTGTACCTTGCTATAGGAGTGTTGGGCGGCAGTGCCGCAGCCTTGTTGATAACATCTGATATGTACTCGAAGAAGCTGATGTCCTGCAGGCGGCACGAGCAGGCAAGTGAATAGAACATGGCTCCACGCTCGGCTCCCTTGTGCGATCCGAAGAAGAGCGAGTTGCGTCTGGAGAGGGATATGTACCTGTTGAGGCGTTCGACGAGGTTGTTGTCAAGGTGATAGTCGCCCCTGGTGAAGATGTTCTCTATTGCCTCCCATTCGTTGAGCATATAGTGTACGGCAGTATACTTCTCCGACCTGGGAAGCATCTTCTCGGGCGGATATGCCGCCATCTTGTCGAGTTTCTTGCGTATAATCCTGAGTATGGGCGGTGCATACTCCTGCCTCCAGCGGGTGTTGTCCTCCACTGTCCATTCGTCGATGCCGATTTTGTGCTTGTGGTCCTTGTGGTACAGGTAGTTGATGAGCCTGACGATGACCTTTGCGTCGAAGTCGTCCCCGCAGTCGAGGAATTTCCTCTTCACGTGCTGCAGGCATGCCAGGCGGGTGAGCTTTCTCGCCAGCTTCCTGTATGGCGAGAAGGCATCGGACTGGAAGGCATCGCTGTACCCGTCTATGTAATCGAAGATGACATCCTCGCTTCTGGAGCCGTTGTGATAGAAGTAGTAAACAAGACCCAGATGGACGGCGGTGACACTCCATACGTATCCTTTCCTGATGCCCTTGCCGTCCTTGTTCTTCTCTGCGACAAGTACTTTGTGGTAGGTTTCGTCACCAGCCACGTAATCGTCCTCCTTGACGGCCAGCCCCATGGCCTTGTACAGGTTCCCGAAAAGCTTCTCGGTCTTGCGCAGCAGGCCGTGGGCGGTTCCCTTCTGCAGGTCGAAGCCGTTCTCCGTGAAGTAGCTGACGATGCGCTCCACGGGCATGGAGTAGAGGTAGCGCAGCTGGGCGATGCCGGCAATGAACGAGCCGTCGTAGTTGGAGCCGAGAAACGGGGCGTCGGGAGCCTTGCCCTCCATGACGGTGCCGTCCTGCACGTACTTGTTTACATGGTAGATGCGCTTGATGAAGCGCATGGGGATGAGGATGTAGCGGGCGGATTCGCGCTCGCTTATCCACCTTGCCCTTTCCTTGTCAAACCTGGGGTCGTCGGGCTCTACGGGCACATGCTCCACCTCGGTGACATAGTGGTCCATCCGCCTGGCACCGTAGTTCGTCCTCTCGCGGGGCTTCGCCTCAGGAGCCTCCTGCGTGCAGCTGTCGTCTGAAACGGACTCCGGCTTTGCCGGTGTCTGCTTCTCAGACTTGTTCTGCATAATCTTCGACAGCCCCTTTACGATGTTACGCTGCTTCTGCTCTTCCTCTGCCTTTCGGACAAGCAGCTCCTTCAGCTCTGCCACCTCCGACAGCAGCGCATCCACCTTGCGGCTGGCATCTTCGAGCTGCTGCTGGAGGCTGGCAACCAATTGCTGGAGCATCAGGATAATCTCGTCCTTATTCATGCTGCAAAGGTACGAAAAAAGGACGAGACCACCAAGAAAAAAATCAACTATTTTTGATTTATTTTATTGATTACCAGACGGTTGTAATGTTTCTAGTTTTCCAATTCTTAGCCTGCTGCGATATCTCACGCTCTTCAGACTCACGCCCCGCATGATGGCTGAAAGCGTCCTGTAGGGCATCTCTGCGGCCTTCTGGCCCGCCTTGAACATGGGGAGCTCGAAGGTGCCTTTCTCCAGACGCTTCTGATAGAGAAGGAAACCGTCGCCGTCCCAGCACAGAAGCTTCACCATCTGGCGGCTCTTGCCGAAAAAGATGAAAACATCACCGCCAAGCAGCGGCTGACTCATTTCATTACACACGATCTTGGACAGCCCGTTGATGCCCATGTTCATCCTCACGTAACGCTGGCACACGTAGTACCTGCGACTGTCCTCTAATCCGAACATGGCTGGCCCTCCCCAGAATAAAGCTTGAGAAACGAGACAACGGCTTCGGCACTGCCGCGACGGATTGAAACAGTCGTACCGTCAGGAAGCGTCAGGCTGATGCCTGTCAGCAGATCGGGCTGAGGACTTGCCGCATCCTCACGCACATCAACGGGAAGGAAACCGGAAGGAGCATCTGGTGACGATGAAGACTCCGCATCCATGCGGAGCTGAAGGACGCGTCCCTTTGCATCACCGACGCTATGACCATGAGAATACATCCATTTCTCAAAACCACGCTGGTAGACATGTTGAGAACGAAGAAAAGGGGCAAGACGTAGACGAGGCTGCCTCTCTAACGCTGAAAGAAATTGATGCCAGGCTTTTTCATAGCGGGCATCAGCTGTCATTAATTCCATATTTGCACAATACTTTAAAGTGAATGTGCAAAGGTAGTCAAACTTGAAATTGTGTGCAAGATGTAAAAGCGGATACGCTTACATACAAGCTAACTATCCGTCACCACCACCACTCATCCGTCACCAACTAAACACTCTGAAAATGAGACTATTACAAGAAGGTGACGGATGTGACGGATAAAAAATCAAATTTATTTTTGAAGTCGAGTGACATATTCACGCAGAGTGTGGATAACTCTGTGGATAACGTTGTGAAAACTTAGTGGAAATCCATCAAGGAGACACGAATTGGGTATATCCACACGTTTATTTACAGGTTTTTCGAAAGATTTCCACCGTTTTTTGATAGAAAAAGATATAAACTTAGTAATTTTGCACCGAAAAAGGAAATTGTGGATAACTATCGAAGTAGCCGCAAGGTCAGCAAGTTAGTATTCACACAGGATGTGGAAACCGCAACGTCTATAGGGGAAAAACAATCTGGCAAATAAACGACAGAAAAGTTTTGCACTTATCAACGGCCTATCATCCTTTACATTTTATATTCTTAAAAAGAAAAAGAAAAAAGAATAATAATATGATGAAGTTGAAAAAGCAGTGGAGAGAACAGGGTTTCATTGACGAGGCAGCCAACGAAGGCATCGACCTGAAGGCTGAGATTCGTCGTATGTGTAAGGAGAAAGATGCCATTATCTTAGCTCACTACTACACCGTTGGCGACATACAAGACATAGCCGATTTTGTTGGCGACTCGCTGGCCTTGGCGCGCAAGGCAGCAGAGACCGACGCACGGATGATGGTGATGTGCGGCGTTCACTTCATGGCAGAGACGTGCAAGCTGTTGTCGCCCGATAAGACGGTGCTCTGTCCCGACCTGAATGCCGGCTGTTCGCTGGCCGATTCATGCAAGGCTGAAGACCTGAAGAAGTTCAAGGACGAGCATCCTGGGTATCAGGTCATCAGCTACGTCAACACGACGGCGGCGGTGAAGGCGCTGACGGACGTGGTGGTGACGAGCGGCAATGCGAAGAAGGTTGTGGACCAGTTGCCTAAGGACGGAAAGTACATCTTCGGGCCTGACTATAACCTTGGTAACTATATTAATGAGGTGACGGGACGGGAGATGCTGCTCTGGAATGGCGGCTGTCATGTGCATGAGCGCTTCTCGGCGCAGAAGATTGTGGAGCTGAAGCAGCAGTATCCGGAGGCTGTTGTGATGGCTCACTTGGAGTGTAAGGGGCCTGTTCTGGCGCTGGCTGATGTGAAGGGGTCGACTGCAACGATGTTGCAGTATAGCCAACAGAGCGACAAGCAGCAGTTTATTGTGGCGACGGAGGCCGGCATTCTGCACGAGATGCAGCGGTCGTGTCCCGGTAAGGAGTTTATCCCTGTGCCGCCAGAAATCAGCGAGAGTGGTCTGGAATGCAGCTGCAATGAGTGCCAGTATATGAAGATGAACACACTGCTGAAGGTGTATAACACGCTAAAGTATGAATGGCCGGTGGTAGAAGTTGACCCGGAGATAGCCAAGGAGGCCGTGAAGCCTATTGAGCGGATGCTGGCATTAAGTTAGTCATACAGCAATGAGCATCAGCGAATGACAGCTATCTTGCAGACGGTTCCTTTCTTGCCGTCTTTGGTGGCTGTCACGACCATATAGACGCCGCTGGCCACGCGGTCGCCATTGCGGTCGCAGCCGTCCCAGGTAAACGTGCCGCCGTTGCTGCGGCCCTCGGCAACGAGCTTGCCGCTTGACGTGCAAATTTTGACGTCGGCATCAAGCGACAGTCCGACTACGGTAATAAGTCCCGTGTAGTCGGCAGGAACAGGGTTAGGATAGGCGTAGATATTATCCTTGTCCATGGTCTCGACAGACTGTGTGGCGTTGCTGATGTAGGAACAAAGACCGTTCTCGGTGCCAAAGAACACCTCGCCCGTCGTGTTGTCGATGGCTATCGACTCGATGGTGTTCGAGAGCAGCGGACTATTCTCGGCTGTGAAGTGATGGATCTGCGTCAGGTTATCGGCACTGATAAGATAGACGCCGGCATCCTGCGTACCAAACCACTTGCGGCCGCCACCGTCGACGGCCATGCTGCGGATGATGACGCCCGAGAGCAGGTAGTCGGCAAAGTCGCTGCCATCGTTGCGGGGTACCTTTATCTGTTCGACATTGGTGCCGGAGGACATATCGGCAGGCTTGATCATAAACGGTCCGATATTGGTGCCTACCCAGATGTTGCCGTCCAAGTCTTCCATCGTACACTGCGGCGTAGAGCCGTTGTAGACGGTGCCGTCCTGATTAGTGAGTGTGGTGAATGAGCTGACCATTGTATTGGTTGCCGTATTATAGCAGTAGAACGATGGCAGATCCCAGTGGGAGTTGACAAACCAGAGGTAGCCACGGCTGTCGAGGGTTACCGACTGCATGACCTTCAGTCCGATGCTGTCTTCAAAGGTCAGCTGCTGCTGGTAGCGGTCCACCCATTTTCCATCTTTCGTCAGTTCCAGCAGGTTGATGCCCTTGGCCTGACTGTTGAGGACCCAGAGGTTGCCTTCACGGTCGAACTTCAGACCGTTGATGAGGTTGTAGTCGTTGCCCAATGCCTTGCCTTTGTCGACGGCTCCGCTGAGCGGGCTGTTCTGCTGGTTGTGATATTTAAGCAGCCGACCGTTGCGGAACTCATAGAGCCCGCAGCGACCGCCCACGACGACGTGGCTGATGTCTGTCGGGTCGTAGTCGATGCAGTTATTGTCCTTATAGTCGTAGCCGGTGATGCTGTCGAGATGCTCCTGATAGACTTGCCAGTCGTTGCCGTCCCAGACCTGCACAATGCCAGGCCTCTCCATGTCGGCTCCGCCGGAGACGAAGTAGCCGCCGACGGTGTAGAGTCTGCCATTGGCGAACTTCATTTCCGGGAAGTAGTTGTACTTCGGGCCGTCGGGCTTGAGCGTTCTCACCACGTCGATAAACTCCTGCCAGTCGGCGTTGACGGTCGAAGGAGGCAGGTTGGTGGGGTAGTCGGGATGATTCTTGGTGTAGGTGTCGCTGACTTCTGCCCGCTGCATGTTCACTTTCACGATGCCGAAGCGGGCGTAGAGATAGGCGTAGAGGCCGTCAATGGTCAGGCTGTCGACGGTCTTGTCGTCGGTCATCGACTTGCGGTAGAG
>JAEEGI010006192.1_pt1 | contig 27087 bp, 10 predicted proteins | sample 8958751 | NCBI WGS metagenome assembly JAEEGI01 (sample SAMN16246545, study PRJNA631951) | gut metagenome | biome: gut microbiome; feature: rumen; material: KS-attached | host: Bos | place: Iran: Karaj | collected 2018-10 | reverse complement strand
AAACAGTATATGATAGATTATTTGAAAAGAGGAAATCAAAAGAATTTTTTGAAGAAAATAAAAATAATAATAATAATAATAATAATAAAAGAAAAATAAGTAAAAAAGATATTTCAAATTGTATAAATAAATTATATAATGAAGGAGTTAAAAAATCAAAGAAAAGAAGTGAAAGTAATATTCCACTTCATATGGAAAAAGTTTCTATGTTTTATTCAAGAGATTTTACTAGTTATAGTAGTAATATAAGAACAAATACTAAAAAAGATATTTTTTCTCCTAAAATTATTAAAGATAAAAATTTAAGTCAAAATAATAAAATTATCATTATTAATATGATTGATAAAAAAATAGATGATTTTATTCAAAAATATAATATTAATATTAATAATATTGATTTTTATTATTTTTCTTTTTTATGCTTTGGAATAGGATTTGTTCAATTTAATCATTTTGTTATTAAAAATATCTTAAAACCTGATAATTATTTTTTGTATTATAAAGATTATAAAAATATTGAAAATAGAATGGATGAATTAAATGATGATAATTTATCACATCCTTTTACTAAAAATATTTCTTTAGAAATTTTAGAAAAAGAACAAAATTTATTGATTCAAAGTTTTAAATGTATTTTAAATAATTTTCAAATGAAAAATGAAGAAAAGGAAAAAGAAATAATAACAGAAAATGAAAAAATAACATTAGAACAATTTAAATTATTTTCATATATTATATTAGGAATATTTTTAGGAATGATGAATACTAAAGTAAATAATCAAGAAAAGCAAATATCAAATTATAAAACAAATAGTGTATTTTTTAAGAAAAAAAGTTTAAATAAAGCAAGTTCAGCAAAAAATATATGTAAAGAAAAAGAGAAAGAGAAAGAAAAAGAAAAAAATAAAAATAAAAATAAAAATAAAAAAAAAAATATTCTCCAAATTCTTATTCTTCAGTTTCTCCAAGATCAAACATATCCCCAAATATAAGTTATAATTTCCAAGGAAGAGAAGAAATTACTAATATATATATAAAAAAGAATTTAAGTACAATAAACATATTAGAAATAACATTAAAAAATATAAAAAAAATTAGGGACAAATTTAATTACTTCAATAAAATAAATAATGAATATGAAGAATATAATAGAAAATCAAAAGAGAGAAATAAATTAAAAAATCATTTATCTCAAAATCAATTAACATTTAAGCCAAAAATAAATGAAAGAGGTGAAAGTTTAAAATTAGAACAAACATATAATATTATTCAACAAAGACATAATAATCAAATAGATAAATTACAAAAAGAAAAAATAAACAATGAATTAAAAGAATGTACATTTAATCCAAATAATAAAATAATTAATCCTTCAAAATCAATAGAAATATCAAATAGATTATATAATGAATGTAAAAAGAAAAAAAGTGTTGAAAGCATGCAATCAATAATTTCAAGTCAAAATGATAAAAAAGATAAAGAATGTACTTTTTACCCTAAATTAATAAGTGATTTTGATGAAAATATTTTTTTAGATAATCCTATTAAAGATGATATTTTAACTAATAATAAAGTTGAACAATATGAAAAAGCAAGAATTCAAAGAAAATTAATTGATTTTGCAAAAGGAAATTTAATTAAAATGAAAAATAATGAAAATTTAATGAAAGAATTTAATAAGAAAGTTCAATATGATAATTTTAAATTTGGTATTGAAAGAAAAACTAATAAAGATACCTTTGATAATTTTCATGATAATAAAAAATATATTAATATATTTCCTAAAAAAGAAACACCTTTATTTACTATTGAAGTTAAAATTAAAGATAAAATTGAATTATTAGATTATTATAGAAATGATGATCCTGTTGAAATTACTAAAAAATTTTGTGCTTTACATAATTTAGGAGAAAGTTCTAATGAAAAAATTTTAGCTGTAATTGAAGAAAAATTAAAAGATTCTACTATTACTGATTCTAATAATTAATATATAAATTTTTTTATTTTTATTTTTTTTTATTTTTCTTTTTTTTTAAATATAAATGTTTCATAATATTATATTTTTATTGATTTAATCTCATAAAATGGTTGAACCTTTTAATTTTAGAAAAGAAATTCCTTTTCAAAAAAATATAAAAAGATCTTTTAGTCCTTTTAATTATATTGTTTCTAGTCATAAAAAAATTAAACTTGATGAAGATTCTCCTAACAAGAAATTAGAACGTTATATTACTAAAGGTAAAAATGTATTATATGAATTACCTACTTCTAATATAAATACTGATACTAGTTTTTGCTTTTTAAATAATAAAAGTATTCATAATAATAATTGTTTTAATTTTGATAAATTAAAATTAGGTTTTGATTTATTAAATCATAAAATTAATAAATTGAATGATTTCTCAAAAGAAAAACTAAAAAAAAAGGATAGTAAAAATTATTCTCCCATTAATTTAAGATCAATAAATTTAAATGATAGTATAAATACAAATTATATATTAACTTCTCCTTTAAAAAAATATGATTATTTATCAAATAAAAATTATTTATCTTCTGCTAAAAAAGATTCAAAATATAGAAATATTTCAAATAAATATATAAATCCAAATATTAATAAATATTATTCAAGTAAATCTAAAAATAATTATAATAATGATAATAATTCTAAAATACTTAATAATAATTATTTAACTGTTTCTGATAGTGGAAATAACTTTGATAAATATATTATTGGGAATCAATATAAACCACAAATTTATCCTCTTAGTCCTTATGAAACTCATTATTTTCATAATTATCAAAATATAGGAAATTTGAATAGGAATGATTTTGATAATAATATCAATGATTTAAAGAAAGATAATGAGTCTTTGCCTCAATCTTCTATATATTTAACAAAAAGAAAAAATGAAGATAATGTTTATAATAATTTAGGAAGTCTTTTAAATAAAAGATTAGATAACACTTTTGAAAATAAATATTACGATAAAAATGAACAATTAAATTCAATGACTTTTAATGATAATTATAAATCATATAATTTAAATAATGAAGAATATGATAATATTCAACCTAGATTTAAAACATTTCCAAAAGATTATATGAATGAATATCCAATTTATACAGTTAATGATTTAAATGAAAAGAATATTGATTATTCTAATCAAGATTATGAATTACAAAAAATGAATTTTGAATCAGATGAAAATAATTTTCGAGAAAATATGAATAAAATCAATTATAAAAATATTAATGAAATGAATAGATTAAACAATAAATTTTATAATAATCAATATATAAATGAAATAAATGATCTTAATAATGAAGAAAATGAAGAATATAATGATAATGAAATAAATGATTTAAACAACTTGGATAATAATTATGATGGAGAAATGAATGAAATATATAAAAAAGGAAATCCTAATTTAAATTTTAATGAAAATTTAATTTCAAATTTTCAAAATGAAAAAATAAGAGGTGGAAGATTTCAACCTAAAGTAAACCTTCCTCCTAAAATAAATGAAGATGAAATTAATGAAAGAGAGTTCTTTGAACCTGATGATTTATTATCTTCTGGAAGAAATAATATTCCTTCTTTTAATAGGAATATTCACAATAATTATGAAAATATTAATGAAATAAATGATGAAAAATTATTTAATAATAATTATGGAAATATTCAACAAAATCAAAAATATATTAAAAATCAAAATATGCCTTTAACTTATGATAATATGAATAATAGGATCATTGATAAACAAATTGATGATGAAAAAATAAATCTTCTTCAAGAAAGAATAATGAATGATGAAGATGAAAATAATAATTATTATGAAGAAAATTTAAATAGTAATAATAATTATGAAAGAGGTATGAATAATGAAAATGATAATGAAGAAAATTTAAATAGTAATAATAATTATGAAAGATTTATGAATAATGAAAATAATAATTATGAAGAATATAATGATTATAATTATGAAGAAAATACAAATAGAAATTATCATTATGAAGATAATAAAAACAATTATAATTATAATTACCAAAACCGAGATAATTATAATAATAATAATAATAAAAACAATTATAATTATAATTACCAAAACAGAGACAATAACAATAACAACAATAATAAAAACAATTATAATTATAATTACCAAAACAGAGATAATTATAATAATAATAATAATATAAACAATAATAATCAAAATTTTGATAATAACTATGAAAATAATGATATATATAATGAAGAATTAATCAAATCAGAAATGCCTTTTAAAAAAAATATAAATAATAATAATATAGAAACAAAATCAATAGGAATAGGAATGACTCCAAGAGAACAATTAATTGAAAAAACAAATGAATTAAATATAATAAATATTAAAAATCCTAATTTAAATAAAAATGAAAAAAATTTTGAAATGGAACAAGGAAATTATGAAAGAAAATTAAGTAAAGAAAATATAAAAGATGGTGATAAAAATGAAACAAATAAACAAAATGTATTAATTATTAAAGATGGTGAAAAACAAATAATACAAAAAAGAAAAATTCCAATTCCTAAAAAAAATATTATGAATAATTTAACTCCAAATAAACATTCTTTTGAAAATGAAAATAGTGAAAATTATCTTATTGAAGAAGAAGTATTAAATAACAACAATAATATAGATTTTGGAAATAATATTAATAATGAAAATATCAAAAATCAAAGAATAATATCAACTTTAAATCATGAAAATTTTAATGAAGAAGAAAAAAATTTAGAAGATAAAAATAAAATAATAAATGAAAAAAAAGAAGAAAAAAAAGAAGAAAATAAAAATAATATTGAAAAAGAAAATGGCAATGTAATTAAACAAAAAGAAGAAAATCAATCATATATAGGTAAAATTCATGATTTTTTTAATGAATCATTTGAAGGAAAAGAAGAAAGAAATAAATCTGAAAATGATATTTATATATCAGAAGAAAGAGAAGAAGATGAAAATCAAATAAATGAAGAAGAAGAAAATGAAAATGAAAATGAAAATGAAAAAGAAGATGAAAAAGAAGAAATGAAAAAACAAAATGAAGATGAGGATGAAAATGAAGAAATATTAAATCAAATAAAACAAAAAATAATAGAAGATAATAAAAAAAATAATAATGAAAATAATGGAGAAAATATAAATAAAAATAATACAGAAGATAATAAAAACAATAAAATAAATGAAGAAGAGCAAATAACTCAATTATCAATTTTTGATTCAAATGGAAAAGAAAATGAATTTTCTCCAAAAATAGGTGATTATATGCAAAATATTAAAAAAGTAAATAAATTAAAATCTGTTTTATTAAATTCAAATAATGTTGATTTAGAATCTATAAGTAGTGGAATTAAAGGAAGAATAGAATCTTATAATAAGGATGATGATAAAGAAATTGAATTAAATGATAAAACTTCTTTTAATACTTTAAGTAAAATTAGTGATAAAATGATTGATAAAAGTAAAGTTGATTTCACTAATATTCAAGGAAAAAAAATAGATGGAAGTAAAGATGATTTTATAAATATTCAAGGGAAAAAAATAGATGGTTTAAGTAAAAAAAATAAAATTTATAAAAAGAAAAATAAAAATAAAAAAGGAAATTTTAAAAAAAATGAAAAACATTTATGTTATAAATTTATTACTAATCCACAAAGATTTTTTACTGAAGATTTATGTGATAATGTTCTTAAAGCTTATGATTTAGATATAAATAAAACAATTAAAAGAATGAATTCCGCTACTCCTTCTCAAAAATTAATTTATAATAAGAAAACTGTGAAAAGAAATAATAAAATTAATAAAAATAAAATTCCTTTACCTAATAAAAATAGCAATATCAACACAATAATAAATAATAATATTAATAATAATTAAATTTAGATTAATATTTTTCAATAAAAAGATTTCCTGAAGAATAAAATTTATAAAAAAACAAAAATTTATTTTTATTTAAATAAATATTTATAATTACATTAATTTATTTATTTCAAAACCGTCATATATAAAAAAACAAATAAAATAAATAACTATTAACAAAAACTAACTCTAAATATAAAAATTAATAAAAATAAAAAAAAATCTTTTTCCTATTAAAAAACCTAATAAAAGCCAGATCATAAAAAAAAAATAAAAAAAAATGAACAAAGACTTTGAGAAAAAGATGGGTCGGGGCACTGGCCCTATCTTAAAAATAAAGAGAGTAGACTATCATCAACTTAGTAAGCAAATAGGAGAAAAATTAGAGAAACGTTCTGAAAAGCATAGAGCAGAAGAAAAAGAGAGAAAGAGAAAAGCAAATCAATCAATAAAAGCATATCAACAAAAAACAAATAATCGTCAAGAATTTGATCATCATTCAAAAAGTCCTTCACCAGATGTGGTAAAAGAAATACCAACATCAACATTAACATTTAATTATTCTCCAAAGGAAGATTTAGGTTTAAAAGCTTTTGAATTAGATCAACATACTCAAAGAGAATTAAGAGAAGAAAAATATATTAATCAATTAATTAAAAGATATTTTGCAATAGATTTAATAGAATTTTTCAAATATTATAAAACACCATATCCAACTAAAGTTTTAGAAATATCATGTTTTATAAATGAATTATTAGATAATGATAATAGAGATATGACAAATATTCATTATTTAGAATCAGATTATGATAATTGTTACAAAGGAAAATTAATATCAATTAAAAATTTAGGAAGATATGATTGTTGGGAAGATTTACCTCCTGAAGAATGGTTAAAAAAATGTATGGAAAATGATGATGAATATGATGGTACTTCACCTATGTATGATCATACTACTGAGAAATATATGTGGAATCCTGTTAAAGTTCTTTCTTATAATCCTGATAATTTAAGATATAAAGTCAGATTTGTTAAAACTGAAAAAGAAGTTTCTAGATTATCTCTTTTATTTAGATGGGAAGATAAAGGAGAATTTGAATATAGGAAATATTTATGTGAAAATAGAAGAAATCATGTTGATCAATTTATTTTGTTTACTAGATATGTTGATAATGTTCCTGATGATTTTGTTGCTTTTTTAAATCCAGAATGGGAAAAAATTATTGAAAGTAAAGTTAGATTTCCCACTAAAAGATTAAGTGATATGTTTAATTATATTTTCAATGAAAAAAATCCCTCTTTTAATAGAGAGTTAATGATTGTTAAACAAGATTTTTTAAGACAAATGAAAAAATGCAGAGTTTTACTTGAAATGCAAGAACCAAGTAATACAGAAAAATTTAAAGAAAGATCTTTAGAAATTCAACCTTTTTATAAAATCATTCCTACTCAAAAAAATGCAATTGTCAATAAATCAACTTCATTTAATAAATTTTTTGAAAGTATTAATAAAAGATCTCTATATGAAGATGTTAAATTAGTAAAAACATTATTATGTGGATTTTTAAAAACATGTGAAGATATGAAACAAATAGATTTAATATTATCAAATATAGATGACAATACTCTTCCTTTAGAAATGGCAGATTTTCAACTCTTAGATAAAAATTATGCTGAAAAAAGTTCTAGTTCTTTAAGAAATATTTGTTGTTCTAAACTTCCTGGAATAATAAGATCATTTGAAGAACCTGGTGAAAATCATGTAACTTTAAAATATAATTATTATGTTGCTACTAAAGAAGAATATGATGCTTCTGTTGCTAAAAGAGTTGTTATTTATTGTAATTTAATTTTAAGAACTAAAGTAAAAGAACTTGTGGATAATTCTATTGTTAAATTTATGAATTATTTCAAAAAATTCGGAAAATGTGCTTATGAAAGTAAAAATAGAGATGTTTTATTTAATGAAATTGGAACTCATTATTTAGAATCAGTTAAACCTTTATTTAAAACTTCTATTTTATTACATAAAAGTGAAAGTGATGAAAAGAAAAAGGCAAAGAAATATAAAGTTAAAATAATATTTAAACCAGCATTAAATGAAATAAAAAATTCTTTAGTAAATTCCTTCACTCAAATAAAAGAAATGGTATCAAGAGAAATAAAAAATTTATCAGGATTATGTTTTAAATTAGTAGATATTGATGATAAAAAAATATTTTCATTAGAAGATGATTATCCACTTTACGCACAAGCATTATCAGAATTAAATGAATTAATAGATAATTCAATAGAAGAAGCTGAAAAAAAAAGAAAAGAATTTGATGAATTTATGGAAATTTTAATGGAACCAACTGAAGTGTATGTAAAGGGAAAAATAGGAGAAGAAGAAGAAACAAAGAAAAATTTAAATGTTGAAAAATGTACTGAAGTTCTTGATAGATTAGCTGAATTAACAGATTTACTTCATTCAAAAGAAACTGATATTAATTGTAGATTATTTTATATTAGTACTTCTTCAATTAAAGAAAGTATTGAACAAGCCATTGAAAATATTAAAAAATTAATGTTGAGAAGAATGGGAGAATATTGTAGAGCAAGAACTGATGAATTAGAAAATCAAAATAAGGAAAAAATGGAGAAATTAGAAGAAGAAACTTTAGATATTGATCAATATAAAAATTTATTTGATTTACTTGCTACAATTCCTGAATTTGTAAAAATAAAAAATGAAGAATTAAAAAATGTAGATAAAATATTAAATCAAATAGAAAGACAAAAAGTAGAAATTGTAGATAAAAATACAGCAGATGAAGAATTAAGAAAATTAACAATTGAAAATTTATTTAAAAAATTATTAGGAAGTTGGATGATTCCTTCTCAAATTCAAGATGTTGCAAAAACTAGTTCTGCCAATTTAGAATTAAAAAAAACAGAATTTATTGATGAATTAAAAGAAAGTCAAAATAGCTTTAAAGTAGAAGTTTCAGGTCTTGAAAAAACATTTGATTATTTAAGTAAAGTAGATAATTTCACTGAAGAACATGAAGGTAAAAAAGTTTCAATTATGATTCAAGATTTTAATGAAGCTGTTAATCAAGCAAGAGAGCATCAAAATAAAATTAAAAAAGAAATGAAAATTTTATACCCAGAAAAAGCAAAAGATATTGATGAAGGAACTGAAGATTTACCTGAATTTGAAAAGTTAGGAACTATATTTAATGAATTTCAACCATTTAAAATATTATGGAATGAAGATACTAATGTTATGATTGAATATCAAAATAAAGTTGAAACTAAAACTCTTTTAGAACTTAAAGAATTAATTCCTAATGCTGATAAAAAGAGTACTAAAGAAGTTTTTATTTATGTTAAAGATTTAGAAGAATCAAGAACTAAAATTGAGAAAGTTCAAAAAGAAAATCCTTATGATACAACATTAGTAAAATTAATAGAACAATTAAAAAAGAAGTTAAATTATTATGAAGGTTTTAATTGGGTTATTCAATGTTTAAATTCAGCATGTTTAAAAGAAGATGATTGGAAAGAAATAAGAAAAACAATGGGAAATCCAAATGTTGATTTAAAATGTAAATTAATAGATTTAGAAAAAATGAATATTGGAGAATACAGAGATCAAATTGAATTAATTAAATCTAAAGCTTTTAGAAGAGCAGGTTTTGTTCAAAAATATAAAGAAATTTCTGCTTCTTATTCTGCTCTTCATATGGAACCAAGAGATGAAAGAAAATTAGCTTTAAAAAAAATAGATGATACTTTAATTATTCTTGATGATTTAAGTAATAATTTAGTTAACATTATTGGTAATCCTGTTACTCAAAGTGATCCTAAATTAAAAAATGATACAAGACAATTAAATGAAAAAATTAAAAATGTACAAATTATTTTAGAACAAGTTATTAAATGTCAATCATCATTCTTATATTTAGAACCTATTTTCAATACAAATGAAATTAATAAAGCTTTAGCAACTGAAAAAACTGATTTTATGAAAGTATATAATTTCTGGAGAGGATTTATGGATCAATTTGAAGGTTGTGCTTGGGAACTTGCAACATTTATGGAAAAGGAAAATTTCACTAATTTAAATAAAAATTTAAATGATAATATCAATCAATTACAAAAAATTATAAGAAAATTACAAGAATATTTAAATATCAAAAGAACAGAATTTCCTCGTTTTTATTTTGTTTCTGATGAAGATTTATTAAGAATTTTAGCTCAGTCAAAAAATCCTTTATTAGTTCAACCACATTTATCAAAATGTTTTGAAGGAATACATCATGTTATTTTTAATCAAAGTAATACAATAATTGAAAAAATGGTTAGTTCAAAAGATGAAACAATTCCTCTTGTAAATCAAATTAATGTTGTTAGTGATATTTGTAGAGGTAATGTTGAAGTATGGTTAGGTCAATTAGAAGAAAGTATGAGAGAAACAATGAGACAATTATCAAGAAAATGTTTAGAAGATTTAGATAAGAAAAAAAGAATTGATTGGATTAAAGATATGGAATGGCCTGGACAACTTATTCAAATTATTGATCAAATTATTTGGACAACTGGAGTTGAAAATGGTATTTTAGAAAATAAATTAAAAGAATTTTTAGATCAATTAGATTTAGAATTAAGTCAAGTTGTAGATTTAGTACGTACAAATATACCATCATTACTTTCAATAACATTATCAGGTTTAATTGTCATTAGTGTACATAATAGAGATATAGTAGAAAAATTAATAAAAGAAAATATCGAAAAAATAACAGATTTTGAATGGAAAGCCCAAATGAGATATTATTTCCATAAACAAAATGAAGATGATGATGATGATAGAAAAAAGAAAAAAGAACAAATAGTACCAATTACAGTTTCAATGATAACAACAACATTAAATTATGGTTTTGAATATTTAGGTAATATTACTAGACTTGTTATTACTCCTTTAACAGATCGTTGTTTTAGAACATTATTTGGTGCTTATAATGTTAAATATGGAGGTGCTCCTGAAGGACCAGCTGGTACTGGTAAAACTGAATCAGTTAAAGATTTATCAAAATGTGTTGGTGTTATGTGTAATGTATTCAATTGTACTGAAGGTATTAAAATACAAGGAATGAGTAAATTCTTTAAAGGATTAGCTTCTTCGGGTTGTTGGTGTTGTTTTGATGAGTTTAATCGTATTGATACTGAAGTCTTATCTGTTATTGCTCAACAAATTTTAACAATTCAAAATGCTTTAAAAGCAAAATTAAATTATTTCTTTTTTGAAGAAAATGAAAAGATTTTAATTAAGGATACTTGTGCTATTAATATTACTATGAATCCTTCTTATAGTGGTAGAAATGAATTACCTGATAATTTAAAAGCTTTATTTAGACCTTGTGCTATGATGGTTGCTGATTATAATTTAATTGCACAAATTAAATTATATAGTTTTGGATTCCAAACTGCAAAACCACTTTCATTTAAAATTGTCTCATCACTTAAATTATCATCTGAACAATTATCAACTCAATCACATTATGATTTTGGTATGAGATCTTTAAATGCTATTTTAGTCGCTGCTGGTAAAGAAAAAAAAGAAAATCCATCATTTGCAGAAGATAGAATTGCATTAAGAGCATTATTAGATGTTAACTTACCTAAATTTACATCAAATGATACACCATTATTCCATGATTTAGTACATGATTTATTCCCAACAACAGAACCAATGGAAAGTGATTTAACACTTTTAGATGGTAAAATTAAAGAAAAATGTAATCAATTTAATTTACAACCAACTGAAAACTTTATTAAAAAGTGTATTCAATTATATCAAACTATGAATGTCAGACATGCTCTTATGATTGTAGGTCGTCCTGGAATGGGAAAAAGTAATGTTATTAAAGTATTAAAATTTGCTATGAGTGATTTACCAATTGAAGCTGGATTTAATAAAGTTGAATCTACTACAATGAATCCAAAAAGTATTTTACAAAAACAATTATATGGTTATTTTGATGTTACTCAAGAATGGAAAAAAGGATTACTTCAAGTTAAAATGACTGAATTATGTGAAAAACCAAAAGAACAATTTAAATGGTTAATTTTTGATGGTCCTGTTGATACTTTATGGATTGAAAATATGAATTCTTTATTAGATGATAATAAAAAATTATGTTTAGAAGATTCATCTGCTATTTATTTAGCTGATAGAATGAATATAGTTTTTGAAGTTGATGATTTAAAAGAAGCTTCACCTGCTACTGTATCTCGTAATGGTATGGTCTTATGTGAAATGGATACTATTTCAACTAATGATATTATATTATCTTATGTTACTACTTTACCTACTCAATATTTTAATCAAAAATTAATTGATCAATTTAAAGAAAATGCTGTTTGGATTACTAATACTGTTTTAGAATATCTTAATAAAGATTTTATTGAATGGGGATTACCTTGTGATAAATTCCATTTAGTTCATAATTTTGTTAAAGTATTTGATTGTTATATGAAAGATTATAAAAATCAAGATGAAATATTACCAAAAGAAAGAGAATTAACTGCAAGTAAACTTGATGATTTACTTGTTTCTAGTGTAATTTTAGGTATGTTAGGACCAATTAAAAAAATAAATAAAATTCAAACATTTTTATATGATATGTCATTAGGAAATGATGTAAATAATGATTATAAATTAAATTTCAATGGTGAATTCTCAACAAATAAATATGCATGGGAACCAAAAAGATTAAATACAAATATTCATCAATTAGAAAATTTATTCGATATGGTTTATTTAATAGAAACAGGAAAATGGCATAAATGGATTGAAATGCCTGAGCGTAAACAATTCCAAGTAACACCAGATTTACGTTTTAATGAATTAGTTATTCCAACACCAGATACAATTAAAATGGGATGGTTAATTGGAATGGTTGTACCAAATAAAAGACATTTATTATTAACTGGTCCAACTGGTACTGGAAAAACATTAACAATTATTGATATTTTAACTACAAATTATGATAATGATTTTTATTCATATATTAAGATGTCAATGACTGCACAAACAACAGCAAATTTCACTCAAGAAGTTATTGAGAAAAAATTACAGAAATCATATAGAAAGTTTTCACCTATTGGAGGTAAAAAAGGTGTTATATTTGTTGATGATTTAAATATGCCTCAAAAAGAAAAGTTTGGTGCACAACCACCAATTGAATTATTAAGACAATGGATGGACTTTGGTGGATGGTATGATTTAAATTCTGATAATAAAGATTTTGTTAATGTTATTGATATTTCATTCTTAGCTTCTATGGGATCAATTGCTTCTGGAAGAACAGTTTCTACTCGTTATTTAAGACATTATGTTATTCACTTTGCTGATAATTATAGTAAAGAAACTATGTTTAATATTTATTCTAATATTGTTCAATGGTTCTTTATAAAAACAAAACAACCTGCATTTACTGATAAAGTAGTTACATTTAAAGAACAATTAATTAATTCAACTGTTCAAATGTATCATGAAGTATCAAATAATTTCAAAGCTACTCCTGCAAAAACACATTATCAATTCAATTTAAGAGATATTAGTAGAGTCTTTTTAGGTATTTCACGTGCAAATGGTAGAACATTAAAAAATGATGAAGATATGATTAAATTATGGATACATGAATGTGAAAGAATATTTAAAGATCGTTTAGTAGATGAAAAAGATAGAAGTGTTTATGATGAAATATTAAATAGAGTAATGAAACAATCAATGAGAAGAGAAAATACATATACTGATCATACAATATTATGGGGAGATTATGTTAATATGATTTTCATTGATGATGATCCTAAAAAAGGTGCAATTGAACATCAATATTGTGAATTAAATAATGAAGAACTTCTTCAAAAAACTTTAGATGAGAAATTATATACTTATAATCATGAAGGAGGAAGTAGAGGAGAAAATTCAGGAGGTCAACTTAATTTAGTTTTATTCCAATATGCAGTAGAACATTTAAGTAGAATTTTACGTATTATCTCAACTTATAATGGAAATGCACTTTTAGTTGGTGTTGGTGGTTCTGGTAGAAAATCTCTAACAATATTATCTACTTATATTTATGGTTTTAGTTTATGTAAATATGAAAGTGATTGGCAAGATACTTTAAAAACAATGATGAGAGAATTAGGTAATAAAGAAGTTGTTTTCCTTGTTAGTGATAGTCAAATTGATGATAAAAATATTGAAGACTTAAATAATATGTTAAATAATGGTGAAATTCCTAATTTAATTGATCAACAAGATTTACAAGTTATTAGAGATAATATTCCATCTGAATTTACTCAAGGTAAAAAATTAACTACTGATCAAGAAACTATGACTGCATTTATTGAAAATTGTAAAGCTAAAATTCATTGGGTATTATGTTTATCACCAATTGGAGAAGGATTTAGAAAAAGAATTTTAACATTCCCATCATTAGTTTCTTGTACTACTATTGATTGGTTCCTTCCATGGCCAGAAGCAGCTTTAAGTTCTGTTGCTAAATTCTATTTAAATGGTGTAGATGAAATTGATTCAAGTATATTTAATTCAATTGTTAATATTTGTGTAGATATGCAAAGTAGAGTTATCAATTATTCAAATAAATATTATCAAGAATTAAGAAGACATAATTATGTTACTCCAATGTCATTTATTGAATTACTTAATTTATTTAAGAATTTATTACAGAAAAGAACTGTTGAAATTCAAAATGAAATAAATAGATATGGAAATGGTTTAATTGTTTTAGCAGAATCAGAAGAAACTGCTGCAAAGATGGGAGAATATATTAAAGTATTAGAACCTCAATTAAAAGAACAACAAGAAATTACAAATAAGCAATTAATAGAATTAAGTAAATTAAAAGTAAGATTAGAAAAAGATGAAGCTATTGGAAAAGAAAAAGAAGCCGAAGCTCAAATTATAAAAGCTCAAGCTGAAGAACAAAATACAATCGCAAATGAAAAAGCTTCTATTATGGAAGCTAAGAAGAAAGATGCTGAGAGTAAATTAAATGATATTAAACCTGATGATGTACTTCAAATTAAAAAATATAAATTAGATCCTTCTTTAATGAAATTTTCATATTTCTTATGTATGCTTTGTTTACCTAATCCTCATCCAAAACCAAAGAAAGCAGACAATCCAAAAGATCCACCTGTTTATGATTACTTTGATCACATTTGTAAAAATAAATTAAATAAATTAAGTGGAAGTGATTTTCTTAAATTTTTAAAGAAATTTGATTCTACTAAAATGCCTCTTGATCAAATGAAAGAATTAAGAGAAAAATTAGAAGCTTTAACTCCTGAAGAATTTGATCCAGGAAAAAAATCATTAGCTATGAAAAATATATTTGAAGTCATTAAAACTCATAATGAAGTTTATTTCATTAATCAAGATTATCTTCCTTTGAAAAAATCAGCAGAAGAATCAGAACAAAGATTAAGAGAAGCTGAACAAACTTTAAAAGAAATTCAAGATTCTTTAGCTAAGACAATGGCAGAGAAAGAAGAAGGAGAAAGAAAATTAAATGAAGCAAAAATATTAATAGAAAAATTAGAAAAACAGAAAAATCAATGTACAACACGTTTAAAAAATGCCAATATCTTAAATAGTTCATTAGGAAGTGAGAAAGAAGAATGGAAAAAGAAAAAAGAGAATTTAACAACATTTGCAAAGAATATAATAGGAGATATATTAATATCATCAGGAATAATATCATATTTAGGAGCATTTACAAAAGCATATAGAGAATCAATAATATTTGAATGGGCAACAAAAATAAAGGATAGTAAAATTCCAATTTCATTTGGTGAAAACCAAGATCCAAATGATATCATGAGAGCAATTATTGGAGATGATATGGAGATTGAAACATGGAAAAGTCAAAATTTACCAAATGATAACTTTTCAATTGATAATGCATTAATAATGCAACAAAGTAGAAGATATTGTTTATTAATTGATCCTCAGAATCAAGCTTTACAATGGATAAAGGAGAAAATAAAACAAGAAACAGAATTAAAAGCTCAAATGGAGAAATCAAGACATAAAGGAAGAGATCAAGAATTACCAAGGAAAGAAAAAAGAAAAGATGGTGGTACAGGTGCTCATTATACTATTAAACCTACTATGGATGCTAAAACTTTAATGGATGTTACTTTAGATTGTATTCAATTAGGAAAAAGTTTAGTTTATGAGAATGTTGGAGAAGAATTAGCACAAAGTATTGCTCCTATTTATAAGAAAGAATTCTTTGATTTAGGAGGTCAAACTTATGTTAATATTAATAAGAATACTGTAGAAGTTTCTGATAATTTCAGATTGTATATTATTACTCAATTACCTAAACCTCATTATTTACCTGAAATTTGTGTCGCTTTAACTTTAGTGAATTTCACTGTTACAGAAGAAGGTTTACAAGATCAAATGTTGAATTATTTAGTCGAAAAGGAAGATCCTACTTTAAATTCTTTAAGAAAAAATTGTATAGATACTAAAAATGCTTCAGAAAGAAAAAAGAAAGAAATTGAAACTGAAATTTTAAAACAATTAGATGAAAGTAAAAAGAATACAACTGAAGATAATACAATATTAGATAATGAAAAATTAATAGAACAATTAAAAGCATCTAATCAAACAAGTATTGCAATGGCACAAACATTAATAAAACAAAGAGAAACAGAAAATAAAATTGCTCAAAAAAGAAATTTCTTATCTCCTGTTGCTATTCATGTTGCCCAATTATTTTTCACTGTTTGTGATTTATCTTCTATTGAACCTGTTTATCAATATTCACTTAAATTTTATCGTGATATTTTTGGACTTGCTATTGATTCAACTCCAAAACCAGTTGAAAAGAAAGGAGAAAAAGTTGATAAGGAATTAAAAGAAAAAGAAGAAAGTGAAAGATTAGAAACAATGAAATTGAACTTTAATAGTATATTATATGATAAAATATGTATGTCACTATTTGAAAAGGATAAATTAGTCTTTTCATTTTTAATGAATTGTAAATTGAAAATGATTCCAATGTCAAAAGAAGAAAAAGCTAGATTTAATAAAGAAATTAGATTCCTTGTTACAGGAGGTTCTGGAAAAGAATTTGATACTCCTAATCCTGCAAAAGATGATCCAAGTAATTGGATAAGTCCAGTTCAATGGAATTCAGTTTGTGAATTAAGTCAAGAAATAGAAGGATATAAAGGTGTTGAAAAATCATTTGAAGAAAAAATTGATGATTGGAAAAAAGTTTTATTAGATTCTGCTAATCCTTTCGAAGAAACTTTCCCTGAACCTTTTCATGAATTATCTGATTTTTATAAATTAATCATTCTTAGAATTCTACGTCCTGATAAAACTGTAACTGCACTTAAAAAATATATTGCTGATAATATTGGAGAAAAATATACTGTTTCTTCTCAATTTGATATTGGAAAAGCTTATGATGAAAGTAAAAATAGAACTCCAATATTATTTATTATTTCTCCTGGAGCAGATCCTTTAATATTAATTGATAAATTATGTAAAAGAGAAGGAAAAACTTTAGAAGATAATGTAAGAACTTTATCTTTAGGACAAGGACAAGAAAAAGCAGCTATTGATGCAATTGACAAAGCACAAATAAGAGATCAAGAAAAATGGATTTTATTACAAAATTGTCATTTAGCAAAATCATTTATGAATATGTTAGAAAAGAAAATAGATGAAATAGTAGAAACAGGATCATCATTCCGTTTATTCTTAACAGCTCTTCCAAGTAATGTAATTCCAATATCAATAATACAAGATTCAATTAAAATAGTAAATGAACCACCAAGAGGATTAAAACAATCACTTCAAAGAACATTTAATACAATTGATGAAACATCATATGATAAAGCACCAAAACCAACATTATTTAAAAGATTTGGATTTGGATTTGTCTTTTTCCATGCTTTGATTTTAGAAAGAAGAAAATATGGTCCTTTAGGTTGGAATATACCATATGAATTTTCAAATAGTGATTTATCAATATCATTAGCTCAATTAAAGAATTTCTTAGAAGATTATGATGATATTCAATATGCAGCAATGAATTATATGATAGCAGAAGCAAATTATGGTGGAAGAGTAACTGATCCTGCAGATAGGAGATTAATAGCAATATTATTTAAAGATATATGTTGTGAAGATATTTTAGATGATAGATATTGTTTCAGTAATTTAAAAGATTATCCTGTACCTGCTGATGGAACATATAAAGATCATGAAGCATTTATTAATGAGAAAATTCCACTTAATTCAGCTCCTGAAGTTTTCGGTTTAAATGATAATGCTGATATTACTTGTGCTATAGCAGAAACTAATTCCTTATTTGAAACTACTTTATTAACTTTACCAAGAACTGTTTCTGCTACTGCAGGAGCAAGCACTGAAGATCAAGTTAAAGCAAGAGCTGAGGAAATTTTAAAAAAATTACCTAATAAATTCGATGTTGATGATGTTAGAATGAGACATCCAAATAAATTAGAAGAATCACTTAATTCAGTTCTTCATCAAGAATTAATGAGATTTAATAATTTATTAGGTATTGTTAGAACAGCGATGAAAAATTTAAAAGATGCTATTGATGGTAATGCAGTTATGACAAATGAAATAGAAGCAATGTTACAAAGTGTTTATGATAATAAAACTCCTGAAAATATAGCAAGAGTATCATATCCTTCAATGATGCCTTTTAGTTCTTGGGTGAATGACTTTTTGAAAAAAATAGAATTTTTACAAAAATGGATTGATAATGGAATTCCAACAACATTTTGGATTAGTGCATTTTATTTCACTCATTCATTCTTAACAGGTATATTACAAAATTATGCAAGAAAATATAAAATAGCAATTGATGAATTAGGATTTGAATTTACAGTAATGAGTGATTTGAAAGAATATGATTTGGAACAAAAACCAGAAGATGGATGTTACATATATGGATTTTATATTGAAGGAGCAAGATGGAATTCTGATATTAGATTATTAGATGAAAGTTTACCTAAAATTTTATTACCTACTATGCCTCATGTTTGGTTTAGACCAAGTCAAAAAGATGAAAATAAAAAAATTGAAGATTATGAATGCCCTGTTTATAGAACTAGTAGAAGAAGTGGAGAATTGTTAACTACTGGACAAAGTACTAATTTCTTAATTCATATGTATTTACCTTTTGATCATGGAAAGTTTAATAGTGATCATTGGGTTAAAAGAGGAACTGCTATTATTTGCTCTTTGAATGAATAAGCTCATTTTTTGAAGTTAATCATTTTTTTGTTTATTTTTTATTTGTTTATTAATTAAATTTTTATTTAGATTTTTAGTTAAAAATATGATGTTATCTATTAATTTTTTTTTTTGTTTTTATAATTATCTTTTTTATAAAAAAATAATTGTTTTCTATCGATATAATAATACGTGGCTTTGGAAAAAATAAATATTAAAAAAATGGATATGTCTTTTTCAAACTTATTTGATTTATCTGAAATGTAAAATACTATTTTAAATAACATAACTATAGTCATCCAAAAACACAACAGCATTTAACAAAAGTATACGCAGCATTAGGAAGTGGAATACTAGTATCATTTTTCACATTTATAATATCTCAATATATTCAAATTCCAAATTTCATTTTTATCACATTAATCATAGGGTCAATAATATCAGATATTCTTTTAATATTTACAAATAAAAAATCATCTTTTGGAAAAAAATTAAATTTATTTTCTTTTTATGGATATGCAATTGGTTTAGGAGGATCTTTAGGTGCAACAACATATTATCTTTCAAGAAAAGAGCAAATATATTTTTATCAAGTTTGCCTTCAATCACTTTTAATGACTACTTTAATCTTTTTTTCATTTTCAGCTTTTTCACTTTTAACTTCAAATAGAACTTTTATTTATTTTGGAGTTTCTATTGCTTTATCTATTCTTTCTATTATTCATATTTTTGTTTGGAATGGAAAAATGGAAGTTATTATTGGAATTATTTTGGCTGTCGGTTATATTATTGTTGATACTCAACATATTATTTTCAAATGTAACCCATATAATGATAATGATTGTTTAATGGATGCTAAAATGCTTTTTGTTGATTTTGCAAATATTTTCGTTAAGATTTTAATCTATTTATTGAAAGAAAAAGATAAGGAAAAGGAAAAAAAGGAAGAATAAATAATTTTTAAAGTTATCTATTTTTATATAAATTTTTTTTTTAATTTTTTTTTTCCCTGTTATTCAATAAATTATTTTATTATCATTATAAAATCTATTTCTATGAGCAGTAATTTGAAATATTAATTTGAAATTATATGATAAAAAAAAGTTAAATAAATCATATAAATGGATACATAATCATATATCTGATAAATTACAATATAATTACATTAATTTATAAAAAATAAAGAAAATAAATGAAATATAAATTAACCATAATGATTTAAATATTAAATAACTAATTAATAAACATTTTTTTCGTAAAATCAACACCAGTTGTAGGATCAACATTTAAATTAGTAGCACATTTCGAATGATAAATTTTCATATTAGGATAAAACACAAAAACAGTACTTCCAATTTTTTTTCCACACAAAGCACAAAGAGTATCTTGATCAATATTAACATGTCTTTTTTTCAATTGATAATTTTCCATTTCTTTATATTCAAGAGCTTTATCCGATAAACTTTTAGAAATTCTATATTTATTACTTAAAACAGTATATTCTTCAATAATATTTTTTAAATAATCAAAAAAAACTCCTTTATCACAAATATTCCATTGTTCAACTGCATTTTCTAAAACAATTTTAGGATCTAAATCTTCAATAGATATATTTTTCATTAAATATAACATTTCATTTTCAAAAGGTTTCATTATTTCTTGTGTTTCTTTTATTTGATTTCTTTTTTCTGAATTTATTTTTTTTAATTCTTCTTTCTCAGCTTCTGTTATATCTTTTATATCATCTTCTATTTTTATATTTATTTTTTTATTATTTTCTTCTATTTCATTGTTATATTTATCTACAACTGATTGATAATTATCATATGTATTTTTTAATGTTTTAAAATATGTTTGATAAATATCTGGTTTTGATTTTTTATTTTCTTCACAATATTTTCTCAATGATTCAAAATTTTTTTCTAATTTTGCATCTCTAAATAAATCATTTATTGCTTTATCATGTTGATTTAATTGGGAATATAAATATATTTTTGCTTCAAATAACCATGAATTTTTTATTTTGTCAAAAATTGTTTGCTTTGAATAAACTGAATTTGGAGCTTTTAAATATGTCATAAATGAATCATAATTTTTTTTGACTGAACCTTCCATAATTACATTATTTTTACTAGTATTTTCAGATAAGGAAGAAAATAATAATGAAATATAATATTCTAATAATAAAGTTTGAAAATGAGCATCAGGGGAATTTTTATTATAATATTCTAAGAAATCTTTTTTTAAATCATTACTGCTTTTATTTTCTTTCATAATATTACTAATAATATTATCTAAGAAATAATCTAATCCAATAATTTGACTTGAAATTGCAACTTCAAAAGCAGTTGAAGGATATTTAATTATTAACCATTGAATATAAGTTTCAAATAATTTAGCATTTTTATCTCTATTATTAATATCAGTTCTAAATTTTTCAAATATTCTTTTTGTTTTTTCCTTTGCTTCAATATTTAAAAATCCAGTATCTTTATTATCACCTTTTGATTCAAGTTCACCAAAATATTTCCATATTTTCAATGCTTCTTCATATTCTCCATTTTTTTCATAATAATATGCGAGAGCTAATTTTTTTTCTGGTTCTTCTCCTTTAAAAAAATCATCTTTGGAAAAATCACTGAAATTACATTTAAAAGATGAATTGTCAATAACACTTGAAATTTCTCCTCTTTTTCTTAATTGAATATATGCTTTCACTAAAGTTATATTTATTAAACCTAATAATTGTGGAACAGTTATTTTTGAAGTTGAATCTGATAAATTTATTGGTGAGGAATTATTATGCATAAAATTTAAATCTGAAACTTCTTTATAATCATCTTTTGGAAAAGAACATATTTTCATTATATAGTCTCTTTTACTTAATAATACAATAATTAATTGATTTAAAGCATTATCCATTTCTTCATTTATTGTTTTATCACTATCTTTTTTAATTATATTATCTATTTGATTTGATGAAATATCTGTTTTTATTTGTTTTTCTTTATCTGAGTGGATTATATTTACTCCTAATTTTGAATAAAACATATATATATATTCACATGGGTCAAAATTGGTTAAAACTAAATATTTACCGAAATTTTCGAAATTTTTTTTTTTTAAAGAATTCCATGCTGCATTAAGGTAAAATTGTTCAATTTCATTAAATTTTTTTTCATTATAAATATCAATATTATTATTTAATTTATCTAAAGCTTCATCAAATTTACCATTATCTAATAATTTTTGGATTTGAATTTCATAAGGAGCTTCTTTTAATTCATATAATCTACAAACTCCTTGAGCAGCTTCTAATAACATGAATACTCTTTCTCCATTTGAAAAAATAAATTTCCCATTATTAGCTTCTATTAATTCTTGAGTTTGAACATGCTCATATTTTGTTCCTTTAAATATATAAATGAGAACTTTAGTTTTATTTAACAAAATTAAATAATTTTTATGTTCAACTGATGAAATAAAATTAGTATCAATATAATTAATTGGAGTTATATTTGAAATTCCTCCTTTATTAAAAAAAATACCAAGATTTGAATCTGGTAAATTTACTAATAATCCTTCACTTGTATATTTTATTGTTTTTGGACTATCAACTTCAATATCAGTTAATTTATTTGTTTTTAAATCTAAATGATAAGCTTTTTTACCTAAAATATAATAACATGAATTATCATAAAATTCTAAATTTCCAGGAAGTGGAATATCACTTAAATACATATCTTTATCAAAGAAAAGATTTTTTGTTAATTCAGTGAAATTTCCATTGTTGTGATATTCATAAAATTTAATTTTTTTCTTTTTATTAATTGTTAAAATAATATTTGGATATTTTGAATTAGTAGAAATTAAACTAATATTAGTTTGAGGGAATGAATTTTTTAAAGAAGATATTTTATCTAAAGTTTTAATTTGATAAACATCTATAGAACCATCATAAAGAATAAAAACAATTGGATTATCATTTGATTTAGAAACACATATTTGATCTATTTTCTTATTTAATTGAATACTTCCTAATTTTTTCATAAATATTATATCTGAATTTTTTTTTGAAGGGTCTGCTTTTGATATTTCTAAAAAATAAAACTGTTCCCTTGTTATCTCCTGCAATTAAATAATCTTTATATAAATCTGCTGTTATTATATTTGGTCCTGGAAGTTTGTCTATTAATTTTTCTTCGAAAGTATTATCCATTTTTAAAAATATAATTTTTTTAATAAAAATATATTTATTTGATTCAATTATTTTTTTTTAATAAAATAAAAAAATAAATCATTTAAAATTAATGATTAAAAATTATTAAAAAGGACTTATAAACAATTATTGATATATTAATCATTTAAAATTTAAATTCATTTTATTTAATATTTTCTTCAAATAATATTAATTAAATAAAGAAACAATGTTGAAAAATAATTTCTTAAGAAACAACATAATTAATAAATTATCAAATAAAGAAATAATTCACAAAGAAATAATGAGAATAACAAATAAATATCATTTGAAAAATAATTTAATTTCTCCAAAAAAAAAGAATAAAAATTTAAACTTTTATATATCACTAATAAATAGAAATTTAAAAAATAATTACAATTCATCAAATAAAACATTTCAAGAATTTTTAATAGAATCATTAATTAAAAGAAAAGAAGGTCATTTTTTTGCAAAATTTAGAGATGAAGAAATTTACAATCAAAAACAAGAATTTTTAAAGCAATTTTATAAAAAGAAAGAATCGAAAAAGAAAATTAAAAATTATACTGTGTATTATAAAAATTATTCTGAATATTTTTGTAAACCTATAATATCTGATTTTCCTTGCAATAAAATAATGAATAAACATATGGAAATTAAAGCAGAAATATTTTATGATGAAAATTATGCAAATAAATCAAAACAATATAAAGTAAAAGATAAAGGAACAAAAGAAATGAATATCTTTAATAAAGAAATTATTAAAGAAATTGAAACTATGAAAAATTCAAAGAAAAAACAATTTTTTTTTGGTTTTAATAAATCATTTAATGAAAGTTCTACATTTGAAAATATAAGTAATATATTTCCTTATCCAATTAAATTAATTAAAGTTAATGATTTAAAAATTTCAAAAAAGTCAGCAAATATAGATAAAAATGATTCATTATTAAATAATTCTATAAATTCAATATTATATATGCTTACAAAAAATCCTAAGAAAGAAAAAGAAATAAAAAATATGACTTCTCTTAATTCACCTCCTCCTACTTCAAAAAATTCCCCAATGAAAAATAGTATAAAACTTAATAACCCATATTATTTGAAATTAAAACATCATATATTATTAAATCCAATAAATAACATATATAATTTATCTCCATCAATAAATTATAAGAAAAATATATTTAAAAAAAAAGTTGATTCTCCATTATCATTTAATGAAACTCAAAAATTAAAAAAAACATCATCCAAAATAAGAAAATTAAAGCCAAGTCGAAAATTATCATTTTATAATAGGAATAATAATAATAATACAACTCAAAACATAATAAACTATATGAATAAAAATGATAAATATCAAAGAAATAATAATTCTCCTTTAATGCTAAATTTAAAGTCCCCTATGAATTTATATTTAGCTCAATCTAAATTAATTAGAAGTACTTCAAATATAAATAAATATTCTGTTAGAAGTAGTAAAAATTCTCATTTTAATTCTTCGAGAAATTCTAATGCTTTATCTAATAATTCTCAAAATAAAAAATTAAGTGTAAAATCTTCTCCAGAACATAATAATCATTTAATTGTTAATAGAAAAGTTATCAAGAATTATAGGGGTAATTATAGTAATTTAAGTTTAAATCCTTCTTTAAATAAAATTAGTGTTGAATTTAATTCAACTAAGAATAGTTCTAAGAAATTTGGTAAATTAATTTTTCCAAATAAAAATTTTTCAATAAGAGCAAATTCAAATGACTATAATAAAATAAAGCCAACAATTTCTTTATTAAAATCCTATTAAAACAATAAATAAATAATATAAATAAGCTTATAAAAAGATATTTATATTTAAAAAAAGATTAAAACAAAAAAGTATAAAATGATAAAAAATTTTATTATTACTGATTACTATTTTTCTTATAAGAAGAATTAGATAATTTTTCATAATCCTGAACCATTTGTTCATGCATTTGAGTAGTAGTTTTTAATTTTTTCATAATTTCAATTTCTTCTTCTTCAAGTTGTTGTTTTTTACTTTCAGCTTGTGCAATTCTATTTTCTTCTTCAGCAATTTTATTTTCTAATTCTTCTCTAATTTTATTTTTTTTCTCTAATTCTATTGCTCTTCTTTTTTCTTCTGCAATAATATGTTGACTCTTTATATAATCAGCTTGAGTTTTTTTATTTGATAATTCTTCTATTTCTAAATATTTTCTCATTTCTTCATTATTTTTTCTTTGTTCTCTCATATTTTTTAATTCTTCATCCATTTGCCTTTTTTTTTCTTCTTGTTTCATCATTATTGCTATTTTATTATCTTCTTTTTGTTTTTTATTTTGTTCTCTTTTTAATTCTAATTCTTTTTGTTTTCTATCTTTAAATTCTTTTTTCTTTTTTTCTTCCTCTTTTCATTGTTGTACAGATGTTTTTTTCTGATTTACTTTCTTTCGAGTTACTTCTATTTGTTTTGATTTTTAATCTCTTCTTGACTTAACATATAAATTCTAACGTCCAATAAATTAGCATCTTATTCTGCTTTTTTTCTTTCTTCTTTCATTTCTTGTAAGTAACGGTGAAGTTGAAGAAGGTAGTCGTCTTTGAAAACTTTCTCTTTTTGTTCGTCTTCTTCTTGGTTGTTTTGTTCTTTTTCAGGTTCCATTTTTTTTGTTTTATATGGAAATTTAGATTATTTTTGTTTTTGTTTTACTTTTTTTTTGATGATGAATAATAATTAATTTTTTAATATTATTTTTTTACCGGAATTGAGAAATTAGTTTTTCAAAGGTAGATTATAAGTTTTTTATAGTTTACAGGAAGGAAATCAATAAAGTAGATAATAATATATAGTTGTATTGTTTTGAAAATAATAAGGACATTGAGAAATTGAATTTAAATAAACATTTTGAATATAATCTTATTGTATTAATTTATTTTTTAAATGAAATGATATAAAGAAAATGAAAATTTAAAATAAAAAAACATTATTAAAAATAATAAATAATAATCTTTTTAAAAATTAATAAATATAAACAAAGATAATTCGGTTAAAACCTAATAAAAATAAAAAAAACAATAAAAACATAATAAAAAAATTAAAAAAAAAAATAAATGGAAAGAGTAAAAGTAGTATATGTAGGAGAAAGCGGAGTAGGAAAAACATCAATAATATCTCGTTTTATAACAGGTCCCTTTGATTCAGAAGTTCTAAGTTCTTCAAGTGCTGATTTTGCATCAAAAACAATAAATTTATCAGAACCTGAAAATTCATCATAAAATTTGATATATTTGGGACGGCAGGTCAAGAAAGATTTCGTTCTTTGGCAAAAAATATTTTATAAAGATGCAAAAGTAATAATTTATGTATATGATATAAAAGATAAAAAATCATTTGAAGAAATAAAGAATTATTGGTATAAAGAAACATCAGAAAATGTTATTGATAATTCTGTAGTTTTAGCTCTTGTGGGTAATAAAGGTGATTTATATGAAAATGAACAAGTTTCTGATGAAGAAGGAAAAAAATTTGCTGATGAAATTCATGCTATTTTTAAAATCACTTCTGCTCTTTCTAATACAGGAATTAATTGGGTTTTTGATAGTATTGGGAAAAAAGTCTTAAATCCTGATTTTGATTATAATAATAGCGATAGTACAAATCAAGA